>OKVJ01000123.1_pt1 | contig 34811 bp, 30 predicted proteins | sample 1606921 | NCBI WGS metagenome assembly OKVJ01 (sample SAMN03281016, study PRJEB24777) | human gut metagenome | isolation source: fecal sample PR161 from 1 month old female Malay infant, caesarean...
TCTGGCGGCTGCTAACGCTCGCGCTGAAGCAATCAACGCACTGGGCACTGTTACCATCGCTTCCAAAGCTGGCGACGAAGGTAAACTGTTCGGTTCCATCGGTACCCGCGATATCGCTGATGCAGTTACTGCAGCAGGCGTTAAAGTGGCTAAGAGCGAAGTTCGCATGCCGAACGGCGTTCTGCGTACCACTGGTGAGCACGAAGTTGACTTCCAGGTTCACAGCGAAGTGTTCGCTAAACTGGTTGTTAACGTTGTAGCTGAGTAATTTTTTACTCTGCTCGCGTCGAAGCGCCGGCCTTGTGCCGGCGTTTTGCTATTTAAAGCTACCGGAAATTCTCTTTTTATCTCGTATGGTAGCTATTCCTGACGCATTCTCTGATAATAAATTGAAACGCAATTTTATTTATGAGATTTGTCATGGATACCGCTCTGCCCACGCCCGTCTTTGCCCGTCGACATGTGGCCTACGTCTGCGCCACGCTCTGCTGCCTGCTTTGGGGGAGCTCGTACCCGGCCATTAAAAATGGCTACGAACTCTTTCAGATCGCGACCGATGATATTCCGTCCAAAGTCGTTTTTGCCGGATACCGTTTTCTGTTTGCCGGTGCCTTGCTGCTGCTGTTTGCGCTGGCCCAGCGCAAACCGATTGGCAGGCTCACGCCCGCGCAGTTTGGCCAGCTCACGATCCTCGGGCTGACCCAGACCACCATTCAGTACACTTTCTTCTATATAGGACTGGCCTACACGACGGGGGTAAACGGCTCAATCATGAACGCCACCGGGACTTTCTTCAGCGTACTGCTGGCGCACTTTATCTACCACAATGACAAACTCAGCTATAACAAAACGCTGGGCTGTATTCTTGGGTTTGCCGGGGTGATGCTGGTGAACTTTCACAGTGGGTTAAGCGATTTCCAGTTTATCTGGAAAGGCGACGGTTTTGTGGTGCTGGCGGCTTTTATTCTCTCTGCCGCCACGCTTTACGGGAAAAGTATTTCCCAGACCGTCGACCCAACGGTGATGACCGGCTGGCAGCTGGCGATAGGCGGGGCTGCGCTGGTTGCGGGAGGTTATGCCACGGGCGGAACGCTGGAAGTGCACAGCATGAAGGCCGTTGCGGTGCTGGGGTATCTGACGCTGCTCTCATCGGTGGCGTTCGCCCTGTGGAGCGCGCTGCTGAAAGTGAACCGGGTAAGCATGATTGCTCCGTTCAACTTTGTCATTCCTGTTGCAGGGACGGTGCTTTCCGCCATCTTCCTCGGCGAAAACATCCTGGATATCAAATATGCGATTGCGCTGGTGCTGGTCTGCTCGGGGATCTGGTGGGTGAATAAACGGAGTGCCTGAGAACAAAAGTGCCGGGTGGCGACTTCGCCTTACCCGGCATACGCCATTAACGTGCTCTGATGAAACTGCCGTCTGGCTGGCGGGTAAACAGCACCTGCTGCCCATTTCCGGTATCAATGGTCAGCCCGGTGACCACCCCGCTGGCGTTCTGGCGAATCTGCACCATCTGGCCGTTCTGTAAGTTGCTCAGCGGTTTACCTGCGCCTTCCACTTTTGCCATGGCATACACGTCGGTCGGCGGCAGGTTGTGGTCGCGGAAAAGCTGTGCCAGGGTTTTGCCCGGCTCCACGCGATAGGAACGCCACTGCTGCTCAATGCCGGTCGGCTGCTGGGTTTGCGGCTCAGACGGCGCTGCGGCCTGCTCCTGTTCATCCTGAACGGGTTCGGGTTCAACAGGCGCGACCTGACCCGGATCGTTAGACGGGGTTACCAGCTGCGTCTGCATCGGCTGCGCGTCAGGCTGCGGCCGCGTTTGCGACTGAAGATCCAGCTGCGCATTGCGGGTGACCGGCGCGGTATCAACATCATCACCGCCGGAAGGAAGCAGGAAGCCCACGATCACCATCAGCGCACCAATGATGATCCCCCTGCGGTGCAGAGGAGGCAGCGGGTCCATAATGCGAAAATTGTCCGGCGCCTGCCAGATTTTCGCCAGGGTAGGTTTCAGTTCAAATCGCCCGGGCATGGCTCTCCTCCTGCTCCGCGTCTTTTATATCCTGTGCTTCGAAGTATAGTTCGCTAACTGCCTGAACGACGTAGCAAACCGGACATCCGTGACATCAGTTCGGGATTAATCCTGGTTGTCTCTATTGTTTCTGTTTCGTCGCGGTTTGTCACCTTAACTTCAGACAAAGTTTTACCCATAAGGGCATGGCTGATATGCTGCCCGCTACTTTAAATGTGATGGAAGGAAAACCCATGACCACCCCGACTTTTGACACTATCGAAGCGCAGGCAAGTTACGGTATCGGCTTGCAGGTAGGACAGCAGCTGAGCGAATCCGGCCTGGAAGGTCTGTTACCTGAAGCGCTGGTGGCGGGTATCGCTGATGCGCTGGAAGGTAAACAGCCTGCCGTTCCGGTTGACGTTGTGCATCGTGCGCTGCGTGAAATCCACGAACGTGCTGACGCCGTGCGTCGCGCGCGCTTCGAAGAGATGGCAGCCGAAGGCGTGAAATATCTGGAAGAGAACCGCGAGCGCGAAGGTGTGAACAGCACCGAATCCGGCCTGCAGTTCCGCGTGATCAACCAGGGCGACGGCGCTATCCCGGCGCGTACCGACCACGTTCGCGTGCACTACACCGGTAAGCTGATCGACGGAACCGTGTTCGACAGCTCCGTGGCGCGCGGCGAACCGGCTGAGTTCCCGGTCAACGGCGTTATCGCAGGCTGGATCGAAGCCCTGACCCTGATGCCAGTGGGTTCCAAATGGGAACTGACCATCCCGCACAACCTGGCTTACGGCGAGCGTGGCGCTGGTGCGTCCATCCCGCCATTCAGCACCCTGGTATTTGAAGTCGAGCTGCTGGAAATCCTGTAATCGACTTTTCTTATTTCCTCTCTCCGCCCGGGGAGAGGAAAATAGTGATAAAACCCATAGTTACGACGGAATCAACATTTTATCTTGCAAACGAAACTGTTGCGTGTATTTTTGTGAGCTGTTTCGCGCTGTATGAGTGATATGACACTCACTTTCAACATATTATTAACATAATATCTAAATCATAGTATTCATCCCGCCGATTCTTACCTAATATCGATAAACCCTTACGAAGGGACCGTCATTTATTTGACGTTTTAAAGGCCAGAAGAGCCTTAACAACACAGACAGGCATAAACAGGAAAAATTACATGGTAGATCAGGTCAAAGTCGCCGCTGCAGAAGAGGCGTCGTCTGAACAGTCGCTACGGCGCAATCTCACAAACCGTCATATACAGCTTATCGCCATTGGCGGTGCCATCGGCACCGGGCTGTTTATGGGGTCGGGCAAAACCATCAGTCTTGCCGGGCCGTCGATCATCTTCGTTTATATGATCATCGGTTTTATGCTCTTCTTCGTGATGCGCGCATTGGGTGAATTGCTGCTCTCGAACCTCGAATACAAATCCTTCAGCGACTTCGCGTCGGACCTGCTCGGCCCGTGGGCGGGCTACTTTACCGGCTGGACCTACTGGTTCTGCTGGGTGGTCACCGGCATGGCGGACGTCGTGGCGATTACCGCTTACGCGCAGTTCTGGTTCCCGGGGCTGTCGGACTGGGTCGCCTCGCTGGCGGTGATTATTCTGCTGCTGAGCCTCAACCTCGCCACCGTGAAAATGTTCGGTGAGATGGAGTTCTGGTTCGCGATGATCAAGATTGTCGCTATCGTGGGGCTGATTGTGGTGGGCCTGGTGATGGTCCTGACGCACTTCCAGTCGCCAACGGGCGTTCAGGCGTCCTTCACCCATCTGTGGAATGACGGCGGCTGGTTCCCGAAAGGCATCAGCGGCTTCTTTGCGGGCTTCCAGATTGCGGTGTTCGCGTTTGTGGGGATTGAGCTTGTCGGAACGACCGCTGCGGAAACCAAAGATCCGGAGAAGTCCCTGCCGCGCGCCATCAACTCCATACCGGTGCGTATCATCATGTTCTACGTCTTCGCGCTGATCATCATCATGTCCGTGACGCCGTGGAGCTCCGTGGTGCCCAGCAAGAGCCCGTTCGTTGAGCTGTTCGTGCTGGTAGGGCTGCCTGCTGCGGCGAGCCTGATTAACTTCGTGGTGCTGACCTCTGCGGCCTCTTCCGCGAACAGCGGCGTGTTCTCAACCAGCCGTATGCTGTTTGGTCTGGCGCAGGAGGGCGTAGCGCCGAGCGCCTTTGCGAAACTCTCTAAACGTGCGGTACCGGCGAAAGGGCTGACCTTCTCCTGCATGTGCCTGCTGGGTGGCGTGGTGATGCTCTACGTAAACCCAAGCGTAATTGGCGCGTTTACCATGATCACCACGGTGTCGGCGATCCTGTTCATGTTCGTCTGGACCATTATCCTGTGCTCGTACCTCGTGTACCGCAAACAGCGTCCGCACCTGCATGAGAAGTCGATCTACAAGATGCCGCTGGGCAAGCTGATGTGCTGGGTGTGCATGGCGTTCTTCGTGTTCGTGCTGGTGCTGCTGACGCTCGAAGATGACACCCGTCAGGCGCTGATCGTCACGCCGCTGTGGTTTATCGCGCTGGGGCTGGGCTGGCTGTTTATCGGTAAGAAACGGATGGCAGGCATGCGTTAAGCATATTGCCGGGTGGCGCTGACGCTTACCCGGCCTATGTTCGAGGACGTTGTAGGCCCGGTAAGCGCTAGCGCCACCGGGCTTTTTTATTTCCCCGCCAATGCCCGCGGGAACAGAACGTTATTCTCAAGACTGATGTGCTCCATCAGGTCGTCAATCATCTCGTTAATGCCGTTGTACATCGCTTTCCAGGTGGTGCACGCTTCCGGCGGCGGCGTGACGTTGTTAGTGGTGTGTTTGATCACATCCAGCAGTTCGCCCGCGTCATCGTGCTCGCTTTCCATTACGCTGATAGGTCCCATCGCCTGGCTTCCCATTCCCTGTTTAATCATCGGGAAGAGGATCTGCTCTTCTTTCATCATGTGGCTGGAAAGCTCTTCATGCAGCATGGTCAGGTATTTTGCCAGACCGCGCGGCACGGAAGGCTTGTCGGCATGTACGCGCTCAACTTTCGTTGCCTGCAGGATCAGCTCAGGCAGCTGTTCACGGTGGCGGTCGTGGTAACGCACGATGATATGGTCGATGATTTCCGCGAGCGGGGCGGTGCGCCAGTCTTTTTCAACAGGCTGTTCAGCCAGCAGCGCCAGCTCCGCTTCGATAGCCTCCACGTCCAGTTCCTTGCGCGAGGCCGCTCGCGCCAGCGTTTGCTTACCGCCGCAGCAGTAATCCATATCGTATTTACGGAACAGCGCGGAAGCGCGAGGGATGGAGAGCGCCAGCTCGCCGAGGGGGTGGTCGCGAAAGGCCATAGCAGTTACCTCGTTATTAAAAATATAAGATGCATATTAAATGCATCTTTAAGGCGGCGCTATAACCCTTTAGAGGGAAGGGGGAAGGTGCGACACGGATCACAAAAAAATGTCCCGTTTAACTCCCTGAATGGATTTAGGAAAGTGGTTTAGAAAGTTTTTAAAGGTGGAGAAACAGTAAACAACCCGCCGCGCGTGCCGATAGATACACGTCAGACAAACCTGCATATAACAAAGGCAACGCATGTTTAAACGTATAAAAGTCATTACTCTTCTTATTTCGGTGCTGCTTGTGCTCGGCATCATGCAAGTGATTTCCGCGGGTATCTTTATCAACGCGCTGAATAACGATAAAGACAACTTCACCGTGTCGCAGCTTTCCAGCCAGAACGTGGCGGAATTTACCGACGCCTGGATCAGCCTGAACCAGGCGCGCGTCACGCTAAACCGCGGGATGCTGCGTCTGCAAAGCAGCATGGCCTCTCAGATTAACGGCGGACAGCTGAACGAGCTGGTTAACACCGCGAAAAATCTGCTGGCCAATGCGCAGGTCCATTACGACAAATACTACGCCCTGCCGAATACCCCGGGTCTGGATGAGAACCTGGCCGATCGGCTGGAAGAGCAGTACCGCATCTACTCCGCCACGTTGACGCAAATGAACGTTCTGCTGGGCCAGGGCAACCTGGAAGATATGTTCAAACAGAATGCCGAACAGAAGCAGACGGCAATGCAAAAGGTCTATCGCGAGTGGCGCGAGGCGCAGGCTGCGCTCACCAGTAAAGGCATTCAGGATAACGAAAGCGACTACAAGCGCATCCTGTGGATCCTTTCTGCCGTCATGATCCTCGTCATTGCGGTGATTATCTCCAGCTGGATCGCCATGCGCCGGGTGCTGCTGCTGCCGCTGGAAGAGGTGATCAACCATATCCGCGCCATCGCGGCAGGGGATTTAACCCAGCCGATTCAGGCTGAAGGCAAAAACGAAATGGCTATCCTGGCGCGCAACGTGCAGGAGATGCAAACCTCGCTGGCGAACACCGTGGGCGTGGTGCGTGAAGGCGCAGACACCATCTATACCGGTGCGGGTGAAATCTCGGCGGGCAGCAACGACCTCTCTTCCCGTACCGAGCAGCAGGCCGCGTCTCTGGAAGAGACGGCAGCCAGCATGGAACAGCTGACCGCCACCGTGAAGCAGAACGCGGATAACGCGCGTCAGGCGTCTCGTCTGGCGCTGGATGCCTCCTCAACCGCGAAGAAGGGCGGTAACGTGGTGGAAGGCGTGGTGCGCACCATGGACGAGATCGCCACCAGCTCCAGCAAAATCGCGCAAATTACTAACGTTATCGACGGCATTGCCTTCCAGACCAACATTCTGGCGCTGAACGCGGCGGTGGAAGCGGCGCGTGCGGGCGAGCAGGGCCGTGGCTTTGCGGTGGTTGCAGGTGAAGTACGCACGCTTGCCCAGCGCAGCGCCCAGGCGGCGAAAGAGATTAAGGCGCTGATCGATGATTCCGGCGAGCGCGTGAACGCGGGTTCTCAGCTGGTGAACGAAGCGGGCGCGACGATGGCGGAAATCGTTAACGCGGTTACCCGCGTGACCGACATCATGGGCGAAATTGCCTCTGCCTCTGACGAGCAGAGCCGCGGTATCGACCAGGTTGGTCAGGCGGTAGCCGAGATGGACCGCGTGACCCAGCAGAACGCCTCGCTGGTGGAGGAGTCTGCGGCGGCAGCGGCGGCGCTGGAAGATCAGGCCGCACGCCTGAACGAAGCGGTAGCGGTGTTCAAAATAACGCGTAATCAGGCGGTCAAAGCGGCACCGGTGAAAACCTATGTGCCAAAAGCGCAGCCAGCAGCGACGGCGTCTGAAGCGAACTGGGAAACGTTTTAAAGGCTTGCCCGGTGGCGGCTACGCCTTACCAGACCTACTGTTTTGTAGGCCCTGCAAGCGTAGCGCCGCTGGGCATTACTCACATCTCCGAAGCCGGAACGACCCTCGGTTTTTCCGGCTTCGCTCTTACCGCCATCACCACTCCCACCACCAGCAGCGCGATCCCGCAGGCCGTTAACAGCGGCGGCACGCTCTGGCGCATCAGGAAGGTGTACAGCAGCCCGGCCAGGGTTTCGAACACAATCAGCGGCCCTAAGATCACCGTCGGCAGCTTCTGGCTGGCAATGTTCCAGCACAGCGCGCCCACCCAGGAGCACAGCACCGCAATCGCAACCATTAAGCCAATAAAGACCCAGGGTCTTGGCCCGAAGGGCTGGGCAAATTCCGGCTGCTGATGACCCAGCCAGAGGCATGCGCCGGCATACCCCACTAACGAGACGGGGAGCGTGACCAGCGCCTGCGCCGTTGCCCACATCATCGGGTGTTTATCCGGGTTCTCCCGCAGCCAGCGCGCATTGCGCAGGGCGTACCAGGCCCAGCACGCGACCGAGATGAACGCTAAAACGATCCCCGAACCGTAACGCCATAAGCTGAAGTCTGCCAGGCCGTGGCGCAGCTCGGCGATATTGACGCACACCAGCCCCACGGCGGTGCAGGCCAGGGCGGGTATCATTTTCGACCACGCCAGCTTGCCGTCCCGATGGCTATAAAGCAGATTCGCGAAGATGGGGATGACCACCGGCAGCGTGCCGATAATCATGGTCGACACCGGCGCTCCGGTTCGCTGAATGGCGCTTGCCAGGCAGACGTAATAGATGAGATTGCCCATCATGGTCAGCGCCAGCGCGGTGCCCCAGTCCTGACGGCTGAGCTGTCGCAAGCGCGTACGCCCCAGCCATGCCAGAGGAAGGGCAATCAGCCCGAGCGCCAGATAACGTCCGGTAGACTGCAATATCGCCGGGTATTCCGGCACGATCAGAGGGCCGACAAAGATCAGCCCCCACATCAGACCTGCAAGCAGGGCATACAACACGCCGCTAATCATTTTTCCATCCACATTGATTTACTCTGCACTCAGTCTAGAAGGGGGAAACGCGCGCGTATTGTATGAGATTGCGCATTAGCGCCGGGTGACCTGTTTCTGGTAGCGCACGGGCGTAATGCCGTAGCGGCGGGTGAAGGCGCGGGTTAAATGCGACTGGTCGGTCAGCCCCGTTGCGGCGGCGACTTCGGCGGCGGGCATACCGTGGGTGAGAAACGCCTTGGCGCGCCACAGGCGGATGGCCATCAACATCTGGTGCGGCGTAACGTGAAAATGGGCTTTGAACTGTCGCTGGAAATGGTACGGGCTGAGCGAGACAACGTTCGCCAGTTCGTCCAGCGTCAGGGCGTGCATATAGTTGTCGTGCAAATATTCGCGCACGCGCTCGAAACGGTGTGCGCCTTCCTGAAGCACCGGCGCGTGATGGGCTAGCGGCTGAAAGGTCTCGATCAGATCCAGCAATAAGCCTTTTTGCGCCAGCGGATCGTCCGTATGCCACAGGCCGTAAATTAGCCTGCCGATCTGCTGAGAGCGCTGCGGGTCGTAACGGGTTACGTCGCTGAACCACCAGTGGCGCAGGCCGGTTACCTCTTCCAGAAGGTCGGGTTCGATGTAGACCATCCGGTAGCGCCAGCCGTCTTCGGTCGCGGACTCCCCGGTATGGATCTCGTCCGGGTTCATGGTAACAACGGATTTTTCAGGTGCGAGATGCTGGGTGCCGCGATAGCGAAAGCGTTCGGCGCCGGTTTCGATGGTGCCGATGCCGAAGGCTTCATGGGTGTGGGGCTCAAAGGCGTAGTCAGAGATATGCGCGTGATAGAGTTCAAGGCCCGGCAGCTGCGCCAGATGGCGAAAGCGCGCGCTGTCTCTCTCGTCAGTAAACTGTTCCGGTACGCCTTGCACGATGAGCCTCCTCATGGGTCATCACTACATTATCAGAGATGACCCGAGGGGATGCTACAAAAAATAACCAATCCGTAACAATTACAGAATGGCTTTGACGCTCTCCGCCAGCGGTGTAGTCGGGCGGCCAATCAGCTTGCTCAGGGTACGGCTGTCGTCAAACAGGCCGCCTTTGGACGCGCCCACGTCAGAGTCCGCCAGCATATCCGCCAGCCCGGCGGGTAAACCCACGCTCTTCAATGCGGCTGCAAAGTCCGCTTCGCTCAGGTTTTGATACGCCACAGGTTTACCGCTCTGCTTGCTCAGTTCCGCCGCCAGCTCGCTCAATGTCCAGCCGTGGTCGCCTGCCAGTTCGTATACCTTGCCCGCATGACCCTCTTCAGCGATCACTTTGGCTGCCGCCGCGGCATAGTCTGCGCGGGTGGCAGAGGCAATTTTGCCTTCGCCTGCGGCACCAATGAATACGCCGTGTTCCAGCGCAGGCGGCGCGCTCGCCAGGTAGTTTTCGGTGTACCAGCCGTTGCGCAGCAGGGCATAGGGAATGCCGGACGCCGCCAGCGCTTTTTCAGTGGCGACATGTTCAACGTGCAGACCCAGCGGTGATTTATCCGCGTGCAGCAGGCTGGTGTAGGCGATAAATTTCACGCCTGCCGCTTTGGCGGCGTTGATAACGTTCAGGTGCTGGGCTGCGCGCTGGCCCACCTCGCTGGAGGAGATGAGCAGCAGCTTTTCCACGCCGCTCAGCGCGGCAGTAAAGGCGGCCTCATCGGTGTAATCCGCCTGACGAACCACAATACCCTGTTTGCTTAACGCTTCAGCTTTCGCCGGGTTACGAACAATGGCAACAATCTGGTTTGCTGGAACGGTTTTCAGCAGTTCTTCAATAACGTGCTGGCCAAGCTGGCCGGTAGCGCCGGTAATCGCGATCATGATAAATCTCCTTCGTGTTTGTCTGGTGTTGTGGCACACTATCACCATAGCTAACTTTTAGTAAGTACGTACAAAAAGGTAAGTATGAAAAAGACGATCCCAACGCTTAGCGAGCAAATGCGCGATGGCAATCTCTTCGCGGAACAGTGCCCTTCACGGGAGGTGCTTAAACACGTTACCAGCCGCTGGGGCGTGCTGATCCTGCTGGCTCTGCGCGGAGGAACGCACCGTTTTAGCGAGCTGCGCCATAAAATGGGCGGGGTGAGCGAAAAGATGCTGTCCCAGTCGCTTCAGGCGCTGGAGCAGGACGGGTTTGTCGATCGCGTGTCGTATCCGGTCGTGCCGCCGCACGTCGAGTATAGCCTGACACCGATGGGCATCGAGGTGAGCGAGAAAGTCGCCGCGCTGGCGGACTGGATTGAAGTCAATACGCCGAAGGTGATGGCGAATCGGGATGAGCGTGCGGCGTAAAAGCCGGGTGGCGGTTTCGCCTTACCCGGCACAATCACCGCTACCTGCTCAAATCCACCTGATAAATCGCGAACCCGATATCATCCGTCGCAACCTTCTTCATCGGATACTGCGCCTTATCCTTAATAAACGCGGCTGCCTTATCGGACGGTGACGTTTCAAAGCGGATATCCAGTTTCGCATCGCTGTGGATTGGCGCAAGACGCCAGTTGTTATCCACCGCCGGGTGAATTTCGCCCGCCTTCTTCGACTCCGCGCCGATCCACGCCGCCAGCACCGAGCGGTTTTCGTCCGGTGACGCAAAAGCGATGTGGCTATCGCCCGTACCGGCAAACTTACCGCCGTAGGCGCGGTAGTTATTGGTTACCACCAGGAAGGTGGCATTCGGGTCGATCGCCTTGCCGTTGAAGGTCAGGTTTTTGATGCGTTCGGCCTGCGGGTTAATCGCCTGGCACTCGCCGTCATATTTCGCCGGCTGGGTGACGTCAATCTGGTAATTTACGCCGTCGATCACGTCGAAGTTGTAGGTGCGGAAGCCGTCCCAGTTAATCAGCGGCTGTGGTTTACTGCTCTTCGGGTCGATCTGGTTAAACTGCCCGGCGGAGCATTCCAGCCACTCCTTCACCTCTTTCCCCGTGGCTTTAACCACCACCAGGGTATTCGGGTAGAGATAGAGATCGGCGGCGTTACGGAAGGTCAGCCGGCCTTTTTCGACCTCAACATAGCTTGCCGGGTCGTTCTTGCGTCCGCCCACTTTGAATGGCGCAGCGGCAGACAGCACCGGCAGTTTTGCCAGATCCGGATCGCCCTGAACAAAGTGTTCGGCATAGGCTTTCTGGGCCATGTTGACCACCTGAACGGTCGGGTCATCCTGCACCAGCGCCAGATAGCTGTACATGTTGTCGGCGGATTTGCCGATCGGCTTGCTGACGAATTCGCGGGTGGCGTCGTGGTCGTGCTTCAGCACGTCGACCAGTTTTTTATCTTCCGCGGCCAGGGATTTTTTAGCCGCCGCGTCGTAAATTGGGCGTGCTTCGGCTTTTGACTGCGTCACCTTCCAGCTGCCGCTGTCGTTATTTAGCACCAGATCCACCACGCCAAGGTGGTCGCCCCACATGCCCGGCATCACCGACGGCACGCCGTTGAGCGTCCCTTTCTCGATATCCGCCCCTTTAATGCTGGCAAAATCTTTGCCCGGGAAAACGGCGTGAGCGTGGCCGAACAGGATCGCGTCAACGCCCGGGACTTCGCTCAGATAGTAAACGGAGTTCTCCGCCATGGCCTGATACGGATCGGCGGAGAGACCCGAGTGAGCGACAACCACCACCAGATCTGCGCCTTTCGCGCGCATTTCCGGCACGTACTTGCGCGCGGTTTCGGTAATGTCATTAACGGTCACTTTGCCGTCGAGGTTGGCTTTATCCCAGGTCATGATCTGCGGCGGTACGAAGCCGATATAGCCGATTTTCAGCGTCTGCTTTTTACCGTCCCGATCGACAACTTCACTCTCTTTAATCAGGTATGGGGTAAAGAGCGGCTTTTGCGTCTTAACGTCGATGATATTGGCGTTAACGTACGGGAACTTCGCGCCGGCCAGCGCATCGTGCAGGTATTTCAGGCCGTAATTGAATTCGTGGTTGCCCAGGTTGCCGACGGCATAGTCCAGCGTGTTCATCGCTTTATAAACGGGATGGATCTCGCCTTTCTTCAGACCTTTTGCCGCCATGTAGTCGCCGAGCGGGCTGCCCTGAATGAGATCGCCGTTGTCCACCAGCACGCTATTTTTGACTTCACCCCGCGCGGCGTTGATCAAACTTGCTGTACGTACCAGTCCGAATTTTTCCGTAGGGGTATCTTTGTAGTAATCGAAGTCCATCATATTGCTGTGCAGATCGGTCGTTTCCAGAATACGCAGATCTACCGTCGCCGCCTGCACGCTCGCTGCAATCAGCGTTGCCAGAAGCGTTGCACTAAACTTAATCATCAGAGGAGTCCTTTTTTCGATCCGTTCCACAAAAGAGTATGTATCTATCGCTTGTTGCTTACAGAAATGTGAATCCTGACAGAAAAAAGCGACATGAAACCGGAATTGCTTCACAGATAGCGGAATTGTTCACATTACGATATAACTAAAACAAAGAGTTAACCTCACTGCGTTAACAAAGAGGTGGAAAATGCTAGATAAGATTTGTCAGCTCGCACGGGATGCGGGAGATGCCATCATGCAGGTGTATGACGGTGTAAAACCGATGGAGGTCGTCAGCAAGGCGGACGACTCCCCGGTCACGGCGGCCGATATCGCGGCGCATAAGGTGATCCTGCAAGGTCTGCAGGCCTTAACGCCGGATATCCCCGTTCTGTCTGAAGAAGCGCCGCAAAGCTGGGACGAGCGCCAGCACTGGCAGCGCTACTGGCTGGTCGATCCACTGGACGGGACAAAAGAGTTCATCAAGCGCAACGGTGAGTTCACCGTCAATATTGCCCTGATTGAGAAGGGTAAAGCGGTGCTCGGCGTGGTCTACGCGCCGGTAATGAAGGTGATGTACAGCGCCGCAGAAGGGAAGGCCTGGAAGGAGGAGTGCGGCGTACGCAAGCAGATCCAGGTGCGCGATGCCCGTCCACCGCTGGTGGTGATTAGCCGCTCGCACAGCGACAGCGAGCTGGAGGAATACCTGCAACAGCTGGGTGAACACCAGACCACCTCGATTGGCTCATCGCTGAAATTCTGCCTGGTAGCGGAAGGTCAGGCGCAGCTGTATCCGCGCTTTGGGCCAACCAACGTCTGGGATACCGCGGCAGGCCATGCCGTTGCCGCGGCCGCCGGGGCGCATGTCCATGACTGGCAGGGTAAGCCGCTGGACTATACCCCGCGCGAATCATTTCTCAACCCCGGCTTCCGCGTCTCTCTTTATTGAGCCAGCAGCTTGTGCAGCAGGTCGACAACCTGCTGCACCTCTTCCTGGGTCAGCGCCCCGTCTTTCACCCACTGCACGCGGCCGTCCTTATCCAGCACGACAATCGCGGAGCTCTCTTCCTCAAGCTGCCAGGCCTTACGCGTCACGCCGTTGCTGTCGACGATAAACTGCGACCACGGGTAGAGCTTTTTATTGCTCTCAAGGCTTGAGCGCACAAACATCCCGGAGCCAGGAATGGCATCATCGGTGTTCACAATCGTGGTGGTCTGGTAGCGGTCATGGGGGAATTTTGCGGCCTTGATCGCCTCCACGAGGCTGGCATTCTTCTCTTTTGCGGATGTACGACCGGCAATATGTTGTACAACTCTCACTTTGCCCGCGAGCTGCGCGCTATTCCAGGCTTTATAGCTAAACTTATCATTGTCGAGAATCAATTCTCCCCGGTCAGCAATGCCGACTGGCGGTACACGTTGTCCTTTTTCAATGCTGTGAGCGGAAGCCCACAGGGGCAGCAGCAGACAAGCTGCCGCAAGGATGTTACGTAGGGTCATGGCGTTTCCTTATTGTTTGCAGGTGATCCGACCACTTGGTCATACGCTTTTAATCATAAGTGCGATCAATGTGGTTTTCCCGCAATCCCAGTGCCAGTTTGCGGGTGAACGCACATATCCATGAAAAAACGACGGCTTATACTGCTCTCTATCACGCTTTGCAAAGATTATTCTGAATAATTGTAATCAAACGGTAAATAAACTTATGCACACTGGGTAACACCGTAGTTCTGGTCTATAGTCATTGGGCATCAAAATTTGCGCTCAGGACAGTCGGGCCGATTGTGGCACCGCAAGAGCGTATGATTCGCAGGAGATACAAGAATGAAAATTTTCCAACGCTACAACCCGCTTCAGGTGGCGAAGTACGTGAAGATCCTGTTCCGTGGACGGTTGTACATCAAGGATGTTGGCGCTTTTGAGTTTGATAAGGGCAAGATCCTTGTCCCAAAAGTGAAGGACAAACAGCACCTGTCTGTGATGTCCGAAGTCAACCGTCAGGTTATGCGTCTGCAAACTGAGATGGCTTAACCAACGTGCTATGCAGTAGGTAGTTAAAAAGACGGCTCCCGATGGGAGCCGTTGATGTTTGTGGGGGCAGGAACGTTACGCCGACACCTTCTCTTCCGCGTCCGGCAGCTTCGGCACCAGTACGGTCGGCTTGTTGTCAATACGCGTCACCAGCAGCTGGTCGATGCGGTAGTTATCAATATCCACCACCTCAAACTTGTAGCCGGAGAACTTCACCGAGTCGGTGCGTTTCGGGATTTTACGCAGCATAAACATCATAAAGCCGCCGATGGTTTCGTAGTTACCGGACTGCGGGAACTCGTCGATATCCAGCACGCGCATGACGTCTTCAATCGGCGTACCGCCGTCGATCAGCCATGAATTATCGTCACGCTGAACAATCTGCTCTTCCAGTCCCTGGCCAACCAGGTCTCCCATCAGCGTGGTCATCACGTCGTTCAGCGTGATGATACCCACCACCAGCGCGTATTCGTTCATGATCACCGCGAAGTCTTCCCCGGCGGTTTTGAAACTTTCCAGCGCTTCGGAGAGCGTCAGGGTGTCCGGCACAATCAGGGTATTGCGGATCTGCACGCCGCTGTTGAGCGCCAGGCTCTGGTTTGCCAGCACGCGGTTCAGCAGGTCTTTGGAGTCGACGTAACCGATGATGTGGTCGATATCTTCATTACAGACCAGGAACTTGGAGTGAGGATGCTGCGCCACTTTGTTCTTCAGGCTCTGCTCATCTTCATGTAAATCGAACCAGATAATGTTTTCGCGGCCCGTCATGGAAGAGGGCACGGTACGGGATTCCAGTTCAAATACGTTCTCAATCAGCTCGTGTTCCTGCTTACGCAGCACCCCGGCCAGCGCGCCGGCTTCCACCACCGCATAAATGTCGTCAGAGGTGATGTCGTCTTTACGCACCATTGGCAGCTTGAAGATGCGGAAAATCACGTTCGCCAGGCCGTTGAAGAACCACACCAGCGGACGAAACACGTACAGACAGAAGCGCATCGGGTTGATGATACGCAAAGCTACAGCTTCTGGCGCAATCATACCGATGCGTTTCGGGGTCAGGTCTGCAAAGAGGATGAACAGGCCGGTTACCAGCGAGAAGGAGAGAATAAAGCTCAGCTGTTCGGCAAGCTCAGCGGACATGTATTTGACAAAGAGGCTATAAAACGCTGGAGAAAAGGCCGCATCGCCCACGATACCGCCGAGAATGGCGACCGCGTTAAGGCCAATCTGCACCACGGTGAAGAACATGCCGGGGTTTTCCTGCATTTTCAGGATGCGGGTGGCATTGATGTTGCCCTCGTCGGCAAGCAGCTTCAGTTTGATTTTACGGGACGCGGCCAGCGAGATCTCAGATATCGAGAAAAATGCACTGACGGCAATAAGACAAAGTATTACTAAAATACTGTTTAACATAGTTTATCCGGCTTCTCGCCAGATCCTCAGAAGGGGGGTTGATACCATTTGTGTGAAAACACGTAGAACGTCAGCTCGTAGCGTTGAGCCGATTATTTCAGCGGTAGTATAGCGTAAAGAGATGTAAATCTGCCAGAGGTCACATTTTTGGCATAAAACAGACCGGACAGCGTGCGCTGTCCGGTACGGGTGACGTTTTAACGGTTAATAATCAGGCCAGCTGTGGCGGCAGGCAGACGCCGATGCCCCCGATGCCGCAGTAGCCGTACGGGTTTTTGTGCAGATACTGCTGATGATCGTCCTCGGCATAGTAGAACGGCTTCGCGGTGGCGATTTCCGTGGTCACCTCGCGCGTATCGCCTGCTTCACGCATGGCCTGCTGGAAACGCTCAAGGCTGGCGCGCGCAGCGGCGTCCTGCTCAGGCGTGAGCGGATAAATGGCCGAGCGATACTGTGTGCCGTGGTCGTTGCCCTGACGCATGCCCTGCGCCGGGTCGTGGTTTTCCCAGAAGACCTGCAGGAGCTGTTCGTAGCTGATGACCGTCGGGTCATATACCACGCGTACCGCTTCCGCATGGCCGGTTTCGCCGGAGCAGACTTCGCGGTAGGTTGGATTCGGCGTATAACCGCCCGTGTAGCCGGCCGCGGTACTGTAAACGCCGGGCAACTGCCAGAAGAGGCGCTCAACGCCCCAGAAGCAGCCCATGGCGAACAGGGCGATTTCCATTCCATCAGGAACGTTGGTCATTGAATGGTTATTGACGGCGTGTAAGGTCGCCACAGGCATAGGGGTGTTGCGTCCCGGTAATGCATCAGCTTGTGAAACCAGATGCTTCTTGTCGAATAAACTCACGATGGGGCCTCCCGGGGTGCGATGTTTCGGTTAAGGTTGTCACGAAGCGTTTAATTGAACACAATAAATGCGCTGAATGAGACTAGATTTAATCATAAGAAATATTTGGGTGTTACACCCGTTTTCAACCCACGATTTGGGTTTTTGGCTTCCAGGCCGTATTTTGCCGCACGGCGGCGCTTCATTTGCTTCCAGGGTGGAAAAGGGATATTCAGGAGAAAACGTGACAAAAATCCGCCAGTTATGTTTAGTCAGTGTATTGCTGACAAGCGGGGTTGCCAGCGCGGCGAATGTCCGTTTGCAGGTTGAGGGGTTATCCGGGACGCTGGAAAAAAACGTGCGTGCGCAGCTGTCGACCATCCAGAGCGATGAGGTGACGCCGGACCGGCGTTTTCGCGCGCGCGTGGATGACGCGATCCGTGAAGGGCTAAAAGCGCTGGGGTATTACGAACCCACCATTGATTTCGATCTCCGCCCGCCGCCAAAGAAGGGGCGTCAGGTGCTTATTGCCCGCGTCTCGCCGGGCGAGCCGGTGCTGATTGGCGGCACGAACGTCATCCTGCGCGGCGGTGCGCGCACCGACCGCGACTACCTGGACCTGCTCAGCACGCGACCGAAAATCGGCACCGTGCTCAACCACGGTGACTACGACCACTTCAAAAAAGAGCTGACGAGCGTCTCTCTGCGCAAGGGCTACTTCGACAGCCAGTTCAATAAAAGCCAGCTGGGCATCGCGCTGGAGCGACGTCAGGCCTTCTGGGATATTGACTACGACAGCGGTGAGCGCTACCGCTTTGGCGATGTAACGTTTGAAGGTTCGCAAATTCGTGAAGAGTATCTGCAAAACCTCGTGCCGTTTAAAAAAGGCGATTACTACCAGTCGAGCGATCTGGCGGAGCTGAACCGTCGCCTCTCCGCTACCGGCTGGTTTAACTCCGTGGTTGTCGCACCGGAATTTGATAAGTCTCGCAAAACCAAGGTGTTGCCGCTGCATGGCGTTGTCTCGCCGCGCACCGAGAACACCATTGAGACCGGTGTTGGCTACTCGACAGACGTCGGTCCGCGCGTGAAGACCTCCTGGAAAAAGCCGTGGATGAACTCCTACGGCCACAGCCTGACCACCAGCGCCAGCATTTCCGCACCGGAACAGCAGCTTGATTTCAGCTATAAAATTCCGCTGCTGAAAAACCCGCTTGAGCAATATTACCTGGTGCAGGGCGGCTTTAAGCGTACCGATTTGAACGATACCGAGCAGGACTCGACAACGCTTGCGGTTTCACGCTTCTGGGATCTCTCCAGCGGCTGGCAGCGCGCCATTAACCTGCGCTGGAGCCTTGATCACTTTACCCAGGCAAACGTCACCAACACCACTATGCTGCTTTATCCGGGCGTGATGATCAGCCGCACCCGCTCGCGCGGCGGCCTGATGCCAACCTGGGGTGATTCACAGCGTTACTCTATCGACTACTCCAATACGATGTGGGGCTCTGACGTCGACTTCACGGTGGTGCAGGCGCAAAACGTCTGGATCCGCACGCTGTATGACAAACACCGCTTTGTGATGCGCGGCAATCTCGGCTGGATTGAGACGGGTGATTTCGAGCGCGTTCCGCCGGACCTGCGCTTCTTCGCCGGGGGCGACCGCAGCATTCGCGGGTATAAGTACAAATCGATCTCACCTGAAAACGAAAAAGGCCAGCTGACCGGGGCATCCAAACTGGCGACCGGATCGCTGGAGTATCAGTACAACGTCAGCGGCAAGTGGTGGGGCGCAATGTTTGTTGACGGTGGTGAAGCGGTGAACGATATCCGCCGCAGCGATTTCAAAACCGGTGCAGGCGTGGGCGTACGCTGGCAGTCACCCGTCGGACCCATCAAGCTCGACTTCGCCGTGCCGGTGGGCGACAAAGATGAACACGGATTACAGTTTTACATCGGTCTGGGGCCTGAATTATGAGTTTATGGAAGAAAATAAGCCTCGGGGTGCTGATTTTTATCGTGCTGCTGCTCGGAACGGTGGCGTTTCTGGTGGGAACGACGACCGGGCTGCATCTGCTGTTTAACGCCGCGAACCGTTGGGTGCCGGGGCTGGAAATTGGTCAGGTAACGGGCGGCTGGCGAGACCTGCGTCTGAAGAACATCCGCTACGAGCAGCCGGGCGTGGCGGTCAACGCCGGGGAATTCCATCTCGCGGTGAAGCTGGGCTGCCTGCGGGACAGCAAGCTCTGCGTGAACGATCTGTCGCTAAAAGATGTCAACGTGGCGATAGACTCAAAGAAAATGCCGAAGTCTGCGCCGGTTGAGGAAGAGGACAGCGGCCCGCTGAATCTCTCCACGCCGTACCCGATTGCGCTCTATCGGGTGGCGCTCGATAACGTCAATATCAAAATCGACGACACCACCGTTTCGGTGATGGATTTCACCTCCGGCCTGCGCTGGCAGGAGAAAAACCTCACCCTGACGCCAACCTCGCTGCAAGGGTTGCTGATTGCGCTGCCGAAAGTGGCGGACGTGGCGCAGGAAGAGATCGTCGAACCGAAGATCCAGAACCCGCAGCCGGAAGAGAAGCCGCTGGGCGAAACGCTGAAAGAACTCTTCTCGGAGCCTGTCCTGCCTGAAATGACCGACGTGCATCTGCCGCTGAACCTCAACATTGAGGAGTTCAAAGGCGAACAGCTGCGCCTGACCGGCGACACCGATCTGACGGTCTTTAACATGCTGCTGAAAGTCAGCAGTATTGACGGCAACATGAAGCTCGACGCGCTGGATATCGATACCAACCAGGGCTCGGTGAACGCGTCAGGCAACGCCCTGCTGCGCGACAGCTGGCCGGTGGATATCACCCTCAATAGCGCCCTGAATATCGACCCGCTGAAGGGCGAAAAAGTGAAGGTTAAAGTGGGCGGGGCGCTGCGCGAGAAGCTGGATATCGGGGTGAATCTCTCCGGCCCGGTAGACATGGCCCTGCGCGCGCAAACCCAGCTGGCGGAAGCCGGGCTGCCGCTCAATCTGGAGGTTGTCAGCAAGCAGCTTTACTGGCCGTTTACCGGCGAAAAACAGTATCAGGCCGACGATCTGAAGCTGAAGCTGAGCGGCAAAATGACCGACTACACGCTCTCGTTCCGCACTGCGGTGAAGGGGCAGGGCGTGCCGCCCGCGACCATCACGCTGGATGCAAAAGGCAACGAACAGCAGGTTAACCTCGGCAAGCTGACCGTCGCGGCGCTGGAAGGCAAAACGGAACTGACCGCGCTGCTCGACTGGCAGCAGGCGATCAGCTGGCGCGGCGAGCTGAAGCTGACGGGAATTAACACCGCCAAAGAGGTGCCGGACTGGCCGTCGAAGCTGGACGGGCTGATCAAAACCCGCGGCAGCCTCTACGGCGGCACGTGGCAGATGGACGTGCCGGAAATCAAGCTCACCGGGAACGTGAAGCAGAACAAGGTGAACGTTGAAGGCTCGGTGAAGGGCAACAGCTACCTGCAGTGGATTATCCCGGGACTGCACGTGGCGCTGGGCCGCAACACGGCGGATATCAAAGGCGAGCTGGGGGTAAAAGATCTCAATCTTGACGCCACCATCGACGCGCCGAATCTGGATAACGCCCTGCCGGGTCTGGGCGGTACGGCGAAAGGACTCCTGAAAGTGCGCGGCACCGTGGACGCGCCGCAGCTGCTGGCAGATATCACCGCCAACAATCTGCGCTGGCAGGAGCTGAGCGTTGCCCGCGTCCGCGTGGAAGGGGATGTGAAATCCACCGATCAGATCGGCGGCAACCTGAACCTGCGCGTGGAGCGCATTTCCCAGCCGGACGTGAACATCAGCCTGGTGACTCTGGACGCCAAAGGTAACGAGAAACAGCACGACCTCCAGCTGCGCGTGCAGGGCGAGCCCGTCTCCGGCCAGCTTCACCTGACCGGCAGCTTCGACCGGAAGGAAACGCGCTGGAAAGGAACGCTGGACAACACCCGCTTCAACACCCCGGTGGGGCCGCTGGCGCTGTCGCGCTCCATTGCGCTGGACTACCGCAACGCCGAGCAGAAGATCAGCATCGGGCCTCACTGCTGGACCAACCCGAACGCGGAGCTGTGCGTGCCGCAGACCATTGATGCGGGGGCGGAAGGGCGCGCGCAGATCAACCTGAACCGCTTCGATCTGGCGATGCTGAAACCGTTTATGCCGGACACCACGCAGGCCAGCGGCGTCTTCAGCGGGAAAGCCGATGTCGCCTGGGACACCACCAAAGAGGGGCTGCCGCAGGGCAGCGTCACGCTTTCCGGCCGTAACGTGAAGGTAACGCAGGAGGTGAACGATGCGACGCTGCCGGTGGCCTTCGACACCCTGAATGTGAGTGCAGACCTGCATAACAACCGTGCGGAGCTGGGGTGGCTTATCCGTCTGACCAACAACGGCCAGATGGACGGGCAGATACAGATTACCGATCCGCAGGGGCGGCGCAATCTGGGCGGCAACGTCAATATTCGTAACTTCAACCTGGCGATGGTCAACCCAATCTTCGCCCGCGGGGAAAAAGCCGAGGGCATGGTGAATGCCAACCTGCGCCTGGCGGGCAACGCGCAAAGCCCTCAGCTGTTCGGCCAGCTGCGGCTCAGCGGTGTGGATATCGACGGTAACTTTATGCCATTCGATATGCAGCCCAGCCAGATTGCGATGAACTTCAACGGCATGAGCTCGACGCTGAACGGCTCGGTATTAACTCAGCAGGGGCAAATCAACCTGAGCGGCGACGCGGACTGGAGCCAGCTCGACAACTGGCGCGCCCGTATTGCCGCGAAAGGCAGTAAGGTGCGCATCACCGTACCGCCAATGGTGCGCCTGGACGTCTCGCCGGACGTGGTCTTTGAGGCGACGCCAAGCCTCTTCACCCTGGATGGCCGCGTGGACGTGCCGTGGGCGCGCATCGTGGTTCACGAGGTGCCGGAAAGCGCGGTTGGCGTCTCCAGTGATGAAGTTATGCTCAATGAAAATCTGAAACCTGCCGAAGAGAAGAGCGCTGGCATACCGATTAATAGTAACCTTATCGTGCACGTGGGAAATAACGTGCGGTTGGATGCGTTTGGGCTGAAGGCGAGGCTCACGGGCGACCTGAAAGTGGCGCAGGATAAACAAGGGCTTGGCCTCAACGGGCAGATCAATATTCCTGAAGGGCGTTTCCATGCCTATGGTCAGGATCTGATTGTCCGTAAAGGCGAGCTGCTGTTCTCCGGCCCACCGGATCAACCGCTGTTGAACATCGAAGCGATTCGTAACCCGGAAGCGACGGAAAACGACGTCATTGCTGGCGTACGCGTCACCGGCTCTGCCGACGAACCGAAGGCGGAGATCTTCTCCGACCCGGCGATGTCGCAGCAGGAAGCCCTCTCTTATCTGCTGCGCGGACAAGGTCTGGACAGCGGACAAAGCGACAGTGCGGCGATGACCTCAATGTTGGTCGGTCTGGGGGTTGCACAAAGTGGGCAGGTTGTGGGTAAAATCGGCGAGACGTTCGGCGTAAGCAATCTGGCGCTGGACACCCAGGGCGTGGGTGACTCCTCGCAGGTGGTGGTCAGCGGCTATGTACTGCCGGGTCTGCAGGTAAAATATGGTGTGGGGATCTTTGACTCACTGGCAACACTCACGTTACGCTATCGCCTGATGCCTAAGCTATATCTGGAAGCAGTGTCCGGCGTAGACCAGGCACTTGATCTGCTCTATCAGTTTGAGTTTTAGCAATGCGAATATTTGTCTACGGCAGTTTACGAACCAGGCAAGGCAACAGTCACTGGATGACCAATGCCCAGCTACTGGGGAATTACAATATCGAGAACTACCAGTTGTACAGCCTGGGCCACTATCCAGGCGCGGTTCCCGGCGAAGGAACAGTACAGGGTGAAGTTTATCGTATTGATAATGCTACACTTGCCGAACTTGATGCCTTGCGCACCAGGGGCGGTGAATACGCTCGCCAGTTGATCCAGACACCGTACGGAAGCGCGTGGATGTATGTCTACCAGCGTCCGGTCGACGGGTTAACGCGGATTGTAAGCGGTAACTGGTTAGACAGAGACCAGTACTGAAAAACGACAACGCCACCGTGAGGTGGCGTTGTTTTTTTCAGTTTCAATTCTCTTCAGTATCCCTGCTTCGGGTTAAAAAAAGAGGAACGAACAGCATGATGTATGGGGCAATAAGCCATAAAAAACACAAGGCGCGTGAACGGCCATAGTAGTTTATGCATCGCGTATTGCTTGATATGACGGGCAGGAAAAACAGTAAAAACAGCAAAATCGCATAATCGCTTCGATAAGGGATCCATAAGTAAAACAAAAACCAGGCAAGTTGGAATGTCAGGATGCAGAGATACTGCCATTTGCTGTCTTTGCCGTAACAGTCAAACGCCTTTATGTAGCCCATCTTTATGCTTTGAAGAAAGAAACTTAGCATGTATAACGCTCACGATCGCGACGGTCAGAAGCGTGCTCGTCAGCAACGCTCCTAAAAAATAGCTGTGGGTGATATCAGTAGCACCCGAGCTTAAAGTATGTAATTTACTATATCCTCTATCTACTGCAACAAAAAGCGTATATAGCCCGATGTTAATAAAGAACTGAAGCAGACAAGAAGTGACAATATTCGCTGGAATTCTTTTTAATAGAGTGAGCAACGTATAAATAATACTTGCTGAAAGAGCGAAGTAAAGCCCGTTAAATAAACTGGATAGTAAGGAGCTGTTTATTTCGCTGAATATTAAATTATCGCTTCCATAATACCATGCCAGATATTGAGTATACGTACTTCTGCCAAAGATAAAGGAGGCAATAATAATGACGAGTAGACTTACGATATGGATTTTCTTACTCATAATTTTGCTCCCTTAGAAAGCAGTTCCTTCATCGTTTTACTGGCCTCCAGCTGATCTTTGATTATGGCAAGGTCACGATTGTTGTGATTATATTTTGCAATAGCGGTTGGCGTTCCTTTACCACCATTGTCCATAAAGAAGACAATATCCTTACGACCATAAAGAAGGACCTGTGGGATGGGATCACGCCCATAGCTCACCGCCTGAGGAAGGGAGTGAATAGACTCTGTCGTGAGGAAGCGAGGAATATTTTCATGCTCAATATTGCCTAAAGGTGTAGTGGCTACAAGAGAGCCGATAAAATCAGTCGTATACACTAACGTATCTGTATCTTTGGTCGTTACTTTCGAGCCCGTAAGATATTTTATCTGTTGCCAAAGTGTAATATCTTTTGGGGTAACCTTAACACCATCCATAAACATATCTTGCTTGCGTTTTAGCTGAATGACAGTGCGGTGTACCTGTGTCAAAGAGGGGCTGATTTCCCCAACGGAAGGCATAAGTCCATCGCGGGAATATAGCCTTTCAATAATAAAGTAAATTCCAGTTGGGCGGGCAACATCAATGTTAATGGATGACATATGAATCCTGTAATCAATGGGGATTAATGCTCATTATGACAGTATGTGATTAATTGACAGCCTATTCAACCACTCCCACCATAAATGAGAGGGTGTCTTTGTTGTATTAACATGAAAGCCAAAGGGAATGGGATTTATCTTAAAAGCTAATGTATGCTGCTTTTAACAAAGATAAAAAAAGCCCCAGTATGCGGGGCTTTCATCAATCGACAGTAAGAATTACTTCTTAGCAGCGCGTTCGAAAGAGGCGATGATTTCTGCTTTCGCCGCTTCTGCGTTGTCCCAGCCTTCAACCTTAACCCATTTACCTTTTTCGAGGTCTTTGTAGTGCTCGAAGAAGTGGGCGATCTGCGCTTTCAGCAGCTCTGGCAGGTCATTCACATCTTTAATGTGATCGTACTCTTTGCTCAGCTTGGTGTGCGGTACCGCAACCAGCTTCGCATCTTCACCCGCTTCGTCAGTCATCTTCAGCACGCCAACAGGACGGCAGCGAATGACGGAGCCTGGCTGCAGTGGGTATGGCGTTGGAACCAGCACGTCAACCGGGTCACCGTCCAGAGACAGGGTGTGGTTGATGTAGCCGTAGTTGCACGGATAGAACATGGCGGTAGACATGAAACGGTCAACGAACAGCGCACCGGTGTCTTTGTCGATTTCGTATTTGATTGGATCTGCGTTGGCCGGGATTTCAATAACAACGTAGATGTCTTCTGGCAGTTCTTTACCCGCTGGGACGTTGAGTAAGCTCATGTCGGTGTCCTTTAAAATGGATGGTAAACAAGTGGCAGGTATTATAGCCAACTCACGCTGAATGTCTCCGCCTCTTTTCGCTTTCTCTCCCCGCAAGTCCCACTTTTCAGACCGTTTCCATGACAGGAAAATCCATAAACTCAGCCGCATTTTTAATGGTGAAATGAAAGCGATTACAAACTTGTGATTAACATTTTATTCACTTTCCTGAAGTGTGATGTAACGCAATTCGTTACATATTTCATTGGCTATAGTCATTTCGCAGAACATCTTTTAACCAACAATAAACACCCCTACGAGGACGCTCATATGTGGAAGCGCTTACTTCTTGTCACAGCAGTTTCGGCAGCCATGTCGTCTATGGCGATGGCCGCTCCCTTAACCGTAGGTTTTTCGCAAGTTGGCTCTGAATCCGGCTGGCGTGCGGCGGAAACCAACGTTGCGAAAAGCGAGGCTCAGAAACGCGGCATCACCCTGAAAATCGCCGATGGTCAGCAAAAGCAGGAAAACCAGATCAAAGCCGTGCGCTCGTTTATCGCCCAGGGCGTGGATGCCATCTTTATTGCACCAGTGGTGGCGACCGGCTGGGAACCGGTTCTGAAGGAAGCGAAAGACGCTGAAATTCCGGTCTTCCTGCTGGACCGTTCCATCGATGTTAAAGACAAATCTCTCTATATGACCACCGTCACCGCTAATAACGTGCTTGAAGGGCAGTTAATTGGCGACTGGCTGATTAAACAGGTCGACGGCAAGCCGTGTAACGTCGTTGAACTGCAGGGCACCGTCGGCGCGAGCGTGGCCATCGACCGTAAGAAAGGGTTTGCTGAGGCCATTGCCAAAGCGCCAAACATCAAGATTATCCGCTCCCAGTCCGGCGACTTTACCCGCAGTAAGGGTAAAGAGGTCATGGAGAGCTTTATCAAGGCTGAAAACAACGGCAAGAATATCTGCATGGTTTACGCCCACAACGATGACATGGCGATCGGGGCGATTCAGGCGATTAAAGAAGCGGGCCTGAAGCCGGGCAAAGATATCCTCACCGGCTCTATCGACGGCGTGCCGGACATCTACAAAGCGATGATCGACGGTGAAGCCAATGCCAGCGTCGAGCTGACGCCGAACATGGCGGGCCCGGCATTCGACGCGCTGGAGAAATTCAAGAAAGACGGCACGATGCCTGAGAAGGTGACCGTCACCAAGTCCACGCTCTACCTGCCTGATACAGCGAAAGAAGAGTTAGAGAAGAAGAAAAATATGGGCTACTGATCCAGTGAAATTGCCGGGTGGCGCTGCGCTTACCCGGCCTACGGGAACGTGCCGGGGACATGAATATGAAAACTGAACAACACCAGGAAATCCTCCGCACAGAGGGCTTGAGTAAATTCTTCCCCGGCGTAAAGGCGCTGGATAGCGTTGATTTCAGCCTGCGGCGCGGTGAGATCATGGCGCTGCTGGGCGAGAACGGCGCGGGAAAATCGACGCTGATTAAATCGCTGACCGGCGTTTATCACGCCGATCGCGGCACCATCTGGCTGGAAGGCAACGCTATTTCGCCAAAAAATACGGCCCACGCCCAACAGCTGGGGATCGGGACGGTTTACCAGGAAGTGAACCTGCTGCCGAATATGTCTGTGGCGGACAACCTGTTTATTGGCCGCGAGCCACGCCGCTTTGGCCTGCTGCGCCGAAAAGAGATGGAGGCGCGCGCCACGAAGCTGATGGAGTCCTACGGCTTCTCCCTCGACGTCCGCGAGCCGCTGAACCGCTTTTCCGTGGCGATGCAGCAGATCGTCGCCATCTGTCGTGCGATCGATCTCTCTGCGAAGGTGCTGATCCTCGATGAACCTACCGCCAGCCTCGATACCCAGGAAGTGGAGATGCTCTTCACCCTGATGCGCCAGCTGCGCGATCAGGGCGTGAGCCTGATCTTCGTCACGCACTTCCTCGATCAGGTATATGAGGTGAGCGACCGCATTACGGTGCTGCGCAACGGCAGCTTTGTCGGCTGCCGCGAAACCCGCGAGCTGCCGCAGATCGAGCTGGTGAAAATGATGCTGGGCCGCGAGCTGGAAACCAACGCGCTCCAGCGCGCGGGCCGTACGCTGCTGAGCGAAAAACCGGTTGCCGCGTTCAGCGATTACGGCAAGAAAGGCGTGATATCGCCGTTTAACCTTGAGGTGCGTCCCGGCGAAATTGTCGGGCTGGCGGGCCTGCTGGGCTCGGGCCGAACCGAAACCGCCGAGGTGATCTTCGGGATCAAGCCTGCCGACAGCGGCACCGCGCTGATCAAGGGCAAACCGCAAACCCTGCGATCGCCGCATCAGGCCTCCTGTCTGGGCGTTGGCTTCTGCCCGGAAGACCGGAAAACGGACGGCATCATTGCCGCCGCCTCGGTGCGGGAAAATATCATCCTGGCCCTGCAGGCCCAGCGCGGCTGGCTGCGCCCGATCCCCCGTAAAGAGCAAAACGCCATCGCCGAGCGCTTTATCCGCCAGCTCGGCATCCGCACCCCGAGCGCGGAACAGCCGATTGAATTTCTCTCCGGCGGTAACCAGCAGAAGGTGCTGCTCTCCCGTTGGCTGCTGACCAAACCGCAGTTCCTGATCCTTGACGAGCCGACGCGCGGTATCGACGTGGGCGCGCACGCCGAAATTATCCGGCTTATCGAAACGCTCTGTGCGGACGGGCTGGCCCTGCTGGTTATCTCATCCGAGCTGGAGGAGCTGGTGGGCTATGCCGATCGCGTCATCATCATGCGCGATCGCAAACAGGTGGCAGAGATCCCACTGGATAAACTGTCCGTTCCGGCAATCATGAATGCCATCGCGGCGTAAGGAGTGAATCGTGATGTCCCGTTCGCTTTCGCAAACCGGTGAGTCAAAGCGCCGCTTTAGCTGGCCAACCGGCACGCCGCAAATTGCAGCGCTGCTGGTGGTGCTGCTGGTAGATAGCCTTGTCGCACCGCATTTCTTCCAGATTATTGTTCAGGATGGCCGCCTGTTTGGCAGCCCGATCGATATTTTAAACCGCGCCGCGCCCGTGGCGCTGCTGGCGATTGGGATGACGCTGGTGATCGCCACCGGCGGAATAGATCTCTCCGTCGGCGCGGTGATGGCTATCGCCGGGGCCACGGCAGCCTCAATGACCGTGGCCGGTCACAGCCTGCCGGTGGTACTGCTGGCGGCCTTAGGCACCGGCGTGCTGGCCGGACTATGGAACGGCATTCTGGTGGCGGTGCTGAAAATTCAGCCCTTTGTCGCTACGCTGATCCTGATGGTGGCCGGGCGCGGGGTCGCACAGCTGATCACCTCGGGACAGATTGTTACCTTCAACTCTCCGAGCCTGGCATGGCTTGGCAGCGGTAACCTTCTGTTCTTCCCAACGCCAGTGATTATTGCCCTGGTCACGCTTATTGTCTTTTGGCTCTTCACCCGCAAAACGGCGCTCGGCATGTTTATTGAGGCGGTGGGGATCAACATTCGCGCCGCGCGCAACGCCGGGGTCAACACCCGCCTGATGGTGATGCTGACCTACGTGCTGAGCGGCGTCTGCGCCGCCATTGCCGGTGTCATCGTCGCCGCCGATATTCGCGGGGCCGATGCCAATAACGCCGGGCTCTGGCTGGAGCTGGATGCGATCCTCGCGGTGGTGATCGGCGGCGGGTCGCTGATGGGCGGGCGCTTTAACCTGCTGCTCTCGGTGATCGGCGCGCTGATCATTCAGGGCATGAACACCGGGATCCTGCTCTCGGGATTCCAGCCGGAACTCAACCAGGTGGTAAAAGCGGTAGTTGTACTCTGCGTGCTGATCGTCCAGTCGCCGCGCTTTGTCAGCATCATTAAGGGGATCCGTGGCCATGATAAAACGTAATTTACCGTTAATGATCACGCTGGGCGTGTTTGTGCTGGGGTATCTCTACTGCCTCACGCAGTTCCCCGGTTTTGCCTCAACGCGCGTGATCTGCAACATTCTGACGGACAACGCCTTTTTAGGCATTATCGCCGTCGGCATGACCTTTGTGATCCTCTCCGGCGGGATCGATCTCTCCGTCGGGTCGGTGATCGCGTTCACGGGGGTATTCCTCGCGAAGGCGATCGGCTTCTGGGGCATCTCGCCGCTGGTGGCGTTTCCGCTGGTGCTGGTGATGGGCTGCGCGTTTGGCGCCTTTATGGGGCTTCTGATCGACGCGCTGAAAATTCCGGCCTTTATCATCACGCTGGCCGGGATGTTTTTCCTGCGCGGCGTAAGTTATCTGGTTTCTGAGGAGTCGATTCCGATTAACCATCCGGTGTATGACACGCTCTCCAGCCTGGCGTGGAAAATTCCCGGCGGCGGTCGCCTGAGCGCGATGGGGCTGCTGATGCTGGGCGTGGTGGTGATTGGCATTTTCCTCGCCCACCGCACCCGGTTCGGCAATCAGGTATACGCCATTGGCGGCAACGCCACGTCGGCCAACCTGATGGGGATCTCAACCCGCAGCAGCACCATCCGCATCTATATGCTTTCGACCGGCCTGGCAACGCTGGCGGGTATTGTCTTCTCGGTGTATACCCAGGCGGGCTATGCCCTTGCAGGCGTCGGCGTGGAACTGGATGCGATTGCCTCGGTGGTTATCGGCGGCACGCTGCTCAGCGGCGGGGTAGGGACGGTGCTGGGAACGCTGTTCGGCGTGGCGATTCAGGGGCTGATACAAACCTATATCAACTTTGACGGCACGCTCAGCTCGTGGTGGACGAAGATCGCCATTGGCATTCTGCTGTTTATTTTTATTGCCCTGCAGCGGGGGCTGACGGTGCTCTGGGAGAACCGTCAAAGCTCGCCTGTTACCCGCGTAAACACATCGGTAACAGAGCGATAACACCCTGAATTTGCTTAAAGTCTAAACATTTTCCGGTAGCGGCCGATAATCTTCTTTTATGCCCAGAAATATCTCGCTACCGGAAATAATATCATGCTTAAAACGCTATCGATTCGTACCGGCTTGCTCTCTTTACTGGCCGTTATGACCCTTCTGCTGCTGATTGTCAGCGGCATCGGCATTTATGCCCTCACACAGAGTTCTTCCTCACTGCAGCGCATTAATCACCTTCAGGGTGAGCAGATGGTGCAGCTGAACACCGGCTATACGCTGATCCTGCGCGCGCGCAATGAGGCGGGTCAGGCCGTCCGCATGATGGAAATCGGCATGCTGGACGATGCGGCCAAAGCGGTAAAAAACATCAATCAGGAAGTCGCCCTGGCCCGGAAAACGTTAAAAGGCGTGATTGACGGCGGCGTGGCTGACGAACAGGGGCAGCAGCTCCTCGACAAAGTCGCGGCCAGCCTGGCGACGTATAACCAGCAGGGGATCGGCCCGATGCTGAAAACCCTGAATGACCAGAGCGCAGACAGCTATTACGATCTGCTGGAGAACACGCTGATTCCGGTGGCGAAGCAGTTCGATAACGACATGCATGCGTTTCAGAAATGGAGCGAAGCGCGAGGTCAGGCGGAAGTGCGTGCCGTACAGGCGAGTAAAACCCGCGTGCTGATCCTGATTATTGTCGCTGCGCTGCTGACGGCGGGCATTATCGCGCTCGCCTGGCTGGCGCTGCGCCATATGCTGCTTAAGCCGCTCTCGGCGTCGATTGCTCAGCTGGAGAACGTGGCAGCGGGCGATTTAACCCACACGCTGAATGCCCCGGCGAGCCAGGAGTTTAACCGCCTCAACGCGGCGATAGAGGAGATGCGTCAGTCGCTGATGAGCTCGGTTCTGCGGGTTCGCGATGCCAGCTCGCAAATTGATACCGGCAGCCGCGAGCTGACGGCGGGGAACCGGGATCTTGCCGAGCGCACCGAATCCACCGCCACGTCGCTGGAGCAGACCGCCGCCAGCATGGAGCAGATCACCGCCACGGTGAAGCTTAACGCCGACAACGCCGAGCAGGCGCACCAGCTGGCGAAGTCTGTTTCCGACACCGCCGATCACGGCAGCGAAATGGTCTGCTACGTGATTGAAAAAATGCGCGATATCTCCGGCAGTTCGGCGCGCATCGCCGACATCCTGAGCGTGATTGACGGTATTGCCTTCCAGACCAACATTCTGGCGCTTAACGCCTCCGTGGAAGCGGCGCGCGCGGGCGAGCAGGGGCGCGGGTTTGCCGTTGTCGCGGGTGAAGTCCGCAACCTTGCCAGCCGCAGCGCCGACGCGGCGAAAGAGATCCGCTCTCTGATCGGCGATTCGCAGGCCCACGTTAACGAGGGCAGCGAGCTGGCCCAGCAGGCGGGTGAAACGATGGATGAGATTGCCACTGAAGTGCTGCGCATGACCAAACTGATGCGCGAAATTGCCACCGCGTCTCAGGAGCAGAGCCGCGGCATCGAGCAGGTGAATATTGCGGTGAACCAGATGGATGAAACCGCGCAGCAGAATGCGGCGCTGGTGCAGCAATCCTCCGCCGCGACCCGCTCCCTTGAGGAGCAGTCGCGTCAGCTGATGGAAGCCATGTCATCATTTAAAGTGACGGCTCAGACTGCGGCTTAATATTTCCCAGCCCCGATGCGTTCTGTGCCGGGGCTTTATTTCTCGCGGAATTTGCCGCCGCAATATTATCGTGAATATCACCCATTAATAATTCCAGCGAGCTGGTTAACGCTAACGCTTTTTCAGTCGGCTCGAGATATAAACCTTTGCGGAAAAATAACGGCTCATCAAACAGTTGATTAAAACGCTTCAACGCCAGGCTCACTGCAGGACGGGACATCTCCAGGCGCAAAGAGGCTTTTGCCATACTGCCGCAGCGGACGACTTCAATAAATACAGGGATAAGATTTAAATCAATGCCGGTATTAGCCCGGGAATAATTTTTCATTGCAATTCTGCTCCAGGAAATAAATATCAAACTGTTATGGAAATAATGCAGGAGCAGGGGTGAAGATTAAAGCGTGATTTTTATAAACACTTATACGGTAAAATATATAAATGTGTTGGGGAGCCAGACTGGCTCCCCGGGAGAGATATTACGCGTCCGGATACTCACGGATAAAACGTTCAACGTCTTCAACCATATGGTTGTTGCCAACGAAGAACGAACGACGCTGGTGAAGGCTTTCCGGCACGATGTCCAGAATACGCTGTTTACCGTCGCTCGCCTTGCCGCCCGCCTGTTCGGCCAGGAACGCCATCGGGTTGCATTCGTACAGCAGGCGCAGCTTCCCGTCCGGGTGGCTGGCGGTGCTTGGATAGAGGTAGATACCGCCCTTCAGCAGGTTACGGTGGAAATCCGCGACCAGAGAGCCAATGTAGCGGGACGTGTAAGGGCGCTGGGTCGCTTTATCTTCTTCCTGGCAGAATTTGATGTACTTCTTCACGCCGTTCGGGAACTTGATGTAGTTGCCTTCGTTGATGGAGTAAGTGCTGCCTTTCTCCGGGAAGCGCATACGTTCCTGGCACAGGCAGAAGACGCCCAGCGACGGATCGTAGGTAAAGGCGTGAACCCCGCATCCGGTGGTGTAGACCAGCATGGTGGACGAGCCATAAACGACGTAACCGGCCGCAACCTGGTTACTGCCCGGCTGCAGGAAATCTTCCTCGGTTACCGGCGTACCAACAGGCGTGACGCGGCGGTAGATGGAGAAAATGGTACCGACAGAAACGTTAACGTCGATGTTGGAGGAGCCGTCGAGCGGATCCATCAGTACGACGTATTTCGCGTGTTCACACCCTTCGAAAACAACAATTTCATCTTCTTCTTCGGAGGCGATACCCGCAACGATGTCGCGCGCGCGCAGTGCAGCTTTCAGTTTTTCATTTGCGAACAGATCGAGTTTCTGCTGAACCTCGCCCTGAACGTTCTCGGCACCGCTGGCACCCAGGATATCGACCAGACCGGCCTTGTTGATATCACGGTGGATGATCTTAGCGCCCAGCTTTATTGCCGACAGCAAAGCAGTGAGTTCACCCGTAGCATGAGAGAACTCGTGCTGCTTTTCGACAATAAATTCACCTAACGTTTTCATAACACTTTCCCTGCATCTTTGTGAGTAGAGCGATTGTATGTTCACTAAAACGACTAAAGCCCAACAATCTTAACAAATATTCAAATAGTAGCGCAGAGGTGAATCGCGCCAGCAACATACGGATTTACCTGAAATGCGTTTCACAGCCGCTAACATGTGAGTAAAATGTGCGCCACATTAAAGAAGGATAGTGACGTATGCGCATTCATATATTGGGGATTTGTGGCACTTTCATGGGCGGACTGGCAATGCTGGCGCGCTCGCTGGGCCATGAAGTGACAGGTTCGGACGCCAATGTGTATCCGCCGATGAGCACGCTTCTGGAAAAACAGGGCATCTCTTTAATTCAGGGCTACGATGCCAGCCAGCTGGATCCCGAGCCGGATCTGGTCATCATTGGCAACGCCATGACCCGCGGCAACCCGTGCGTTGAAGCGGTGCTGGAACGCAATATTCCGTTCATGTCCGGCCCGCAGTGGCTGCATGATTTCGTGCTGCGCGACCGCTGGGTGGTTGCCGTAGCCGGTACCCACGGCAAAACCACCACCGCCGGCATGGCGACCTGGATCCTCGAAGCCTGCGGCTACAAGCCGGGCTTCGTGATCGGCGGCGTGCCGGGTAACTTCGACGTCTCTGCGCGTCTCGGCGACAGCCCGTTCTTTGTGATTGAAGCGGATGAATACGACTGCGCATTCTTCGACAAGCGTTCCAAATTCGTGCACTACTGCCCGCGCACGCTGATCCTCAACAACCTTGAGTTTGACCACGCGGACATCTTTGACGACCTGAAAGCCATTCAGAAACAGTTCCACCACCTGGTGCGCATTGTTCCGGGCCAGGGCCGCATTATCCTGCCGGAGAACGACATCAACCTGAAGCAGACCATGGCGATGGGCTGCTGGAGCGAGCAGGAACTGGTGGGCGAACAGGGCCACTGGCAGGCGAAAAAACTCAACGCGGATGCCTCCGAGTGGGAAGTACTGCTCGACGGTGAGAAAGTGGGCGAGGTGAAGTGGGGCCTGGTGGGCGAGCACAACATGCACAACGGCCTGATGGCGATCGCCGCGGCGCGCCACGTGGGCGTACTGCCTGCGGATGCGGCCAATGCGCTGGGGACGTTTATCAACGCCCGCCGCCGCCTGGAGCTGCGCGGCGAAGCGAACGGCGTGACGGTGTATGACGATTTCGCGCACCACCCAACGGCCATTCTGGCGACGCTTGCCGCCCTGCGTGGCAAGGTTGGCGGCACCGCGCGCATTCTGGCGGTGCTGGAACCGCGCTCGAACACCATGAAAATGGGCATCTGCAAAGACGACCTCGCGCCGTCCCTGGGACGTGCCGACGAAGTCTTCCTGCTGCAGCCGCAGCATATTCCGTGGCAGGTGGCTGAAGTGGCCGACGCCTGCATTCAGCCTGCGCACTGGAGCGCGGACGTGGATGTCTTAGCGGATATGGTGGTGAAAGCCGCACAGCCTGGCGACCACATTCTGGTGATGAGCAACGGTGGGTTCGGTGGGATCCATCAGAAGCTGCTGGACGGTCTGGCGAAGAAAGCCGCGGCCGCAGAGTAAAAAAAGCCCGGTGGCGCTAGCGCTTACCGGGCTTACATTATCTCTTCTCCCTCTCCCCTTTGTACAGTCCGGGGACATGGTAGACAGGTGTTCGGGGACATGGTGAACACTTTTTAACATCCTTTACCCATGGTGATCGACTTTTTCTTCAGGTCGATCACCCCCACTTTCGTGCTGTACCACCACA
>OKVJ01000124.1_pt1 | contig 34540 bp, 37 predicted proteins | sample 1606921 | NCBI WGS metagenome assembly OKVJ01 (sample SAMN03281016, study PRJEB24777) | human gut metagenome | isolation source: fecal sample PR161 from 1 month old female Malay infant, caesarean...
CGAACATTACAACGAATGGCATCCGCATAGTGCACTGGGGTATCGTTCGCCACGGGAATATCTGCGGCGACGAACCAGTCATGGGTTAAGTGATAAAAAGTGTATGGAAATATAGGGGCCAATCCAATCCAGAGGTTACTTCTTCGAAAGTTGTGCCTGCTGAGCCAGAGGCTCGCCGGTTGGTTCCCATTAACCTGAAAAAAATAGTCCGGATTGGAGGTCTGGGATTCCTCATTGTTTCTCTTGTTGGTTCTGTGGCCACGATTGTGATCATGGCACAGCAAATCTCTGATCTGAGTATTCGGGTGAACTCCCTGGATGCCGCTTTTCGCAGCGGTCAGATGAGCCAGTTGTCTGGTTCGGTTACTTCGCTCGAAGCTCAAAGCCGGAAACACGAGAAGCAGCTCGAGTCTGTCTCATCAGGGCTTGAATCAGTACAAAACCAGTTAGCTGATTTCCAGGAGGAACATTCAAAATTAACAGGAAGCATTAACAAACTTTCCTCAGAAGCCCTGGCGCGGCGTACCGCGATAGACGAACACTCTGAACGTATTGATGACATTAACTCACGGTTGTCACAGGTTGAATCGCGAGTTGCCGGGCTGAGCAAAGCTGAAAGCAACACTTCTCAGAAAGAATCGAAGCAGAACCAGCAACCAGTCACTAAGAGCAAAACATCTTCAAAATCCGGGACAGGCCAGATCGTAAAAAAGCCTGAGCGGTCAGTCAGGCGCGCAGCTGTTGAAGCACCGTTTGTACTGACCGGCATTGAGCGGCGCGGCGGGCAGATGTTCGCAGTCGTCATCCCCCGTGGAAATTCCCAAATATCAGATATGCGGTTGCTTTCACCGGGAGACGGGATGCTGGGGTGGACGCTTCGTTCTATCCAGGACAGTGGTACCGCTGTTTTCAGCGTGAACGGTGCCCAACAGAGTTTACAGGTTCAATAAGAGACCAGACATATGAAGCATCAGATGAGAAGAATTTTGATGGCAGGTGTACTTTCCTTGCCGCTGTGTGTGGCGGCATCAACAGTTACCACTCAATCGAATCAGAGTCAGCAAACATCCCTGCAGGCATCATCAGCAAACCAGGTTCAGACGCAGCAACAGGGTCAACAATGGGGGCTTTCAGATGAGGACTGGAGTCGCTATCAGTCGTTGATGAAAGGAGCCAGAGGCATTATGTCCCCTGGTCTTGATCCTCTCACTGCCCTGGGCGTCGAGACAGATAATTCATCTGAGCGCCGTCGGCTGGCTGAATTGTGGGTAAAACACGAATACGCCCGTACCGAGAAAGAACTCGCATTTCAACGAGAAATAAACACTGCCTGGCTTCGTCTTTATCCTGAAACATTGGCCGTGAATATGGGGAATGCCGCGGGTATCGCTCATGACACACAAGGAAGACTGGCGTTATTTGTCAAAGAGTCATGTTCACGCTGTGATGCTCGGCTTGCTGCTGTTATCGCCGACAACAGACCGGTAGATATTTACCTTGTCGGAAATGACGTGAGCGACGAAAAAATCAGATCATGGGCAATAAGCCATGGCATACCAGTCGAAAAAGTGCGTAATCGGCAAATTACCCTAAATCATGATCGCGGTTTGTGGCAGCGCTATGGGCAAGGTCAGATGCCAGTTATTTTGCAGCAGGGAGAAGAGGGATGGCAAATTGCCGCATTCTGAAACTGGCTTGCTGTTTATGGTTTGTCAGCACTGGTTGCCTGGCGGTCGTGAATGTAAATAGCAGTGTTCAGGTAGTTCCGCAGGCTTATCGGGTCATTGCTGCTGCCGAGCGCGTTCCGGCAGAATCGCTTTACTCGCTGGCGATGGCCGAAAGCACCCGTAAAACCGCATGGGGGTCTAAACCATGGCCCTGGACTATTAATGTAGCAGGGAAAGGATACCACTTTGAAACCCGCGAGGAGGCCTTTGCGGCACTTCTTGGATTTATGCAGCGCTACCCTCTCAAGCGTATCGATGTCGGTGTAGCCCAGGTCAATCTTGGGTGGAACGGGCATCTTTTCCCATCCTTTCGTGATGCTTTTGATCCCTACACAAATCTTCGTGCAGCGGCCCGAATTCTCCGTGCCTGCTATGACGCTCAGCCTGGAAGCTGGATTAAAGCTGCTGGCTGTTATCACCACCCGGCCGGTGGTAAGCCGGCAGCAAAATATATGGCTATCGTACGCCGCAAGCTAAGTCAGATCGCACCTGATATTAAGGTCCCTGAAGGGGGGCCGGTTGCTCTGGCCAGTCACTCATTAACCTGGGTTGAACCTCAATGAAAAAAAATATCGATAAATATTTCAATGGCATCTTTTGTGTATCACTGCTTACAGCAGCGTTTAGTTGTTTTGCTTCGCTGACAGTGGTCGGGGATCTGGGCGGGGAGTCAACCAGACCATTATTCGAGGCGATTAATTCAGGTGAGGAGTCGCATTTGTCCGATGTTTCTTCCTTGCCTGAACCACCGTCATCGCTGTCTATTTCCGATATGTTGCCCGTTAATACACCGGAAATGACACCCGGAAAGGTGACGTCTCGCCCTCTGCAGTTACCCGGTTTGCCCCCTGTTTTTGTGATTGGCGATGATGATATTTCCCGAGCCTGGCTGCGGCAGCGTGGAGCTGAACTGAAAGGGATGGGCGCCACAGGAATGGTAGTGAATGTTACGACTGAAAGTGCGCTCAACACGCTTAGAGGACTCTTGCCAGGTACTGAGATGGTCCCTGTTCGCGGCGGTGATTTGGCACAGCGATTGAAACTGACGCATTACCCTGTCCTGATTACCGCTGATGGATTAGCGCAATGACCACAGTGGTTTTCATATTATTGGCTTTCATTTCACTCACAGCTTTTTGGCTGCGGTGTAATACAAGAAGTGCCCGTGTCCGCAGACATCAGCGTAATCGACAGACGGCTAACAGGGTGTTGCTAAAACTGCCTGAGCTGAAAGCGGGGCAGCAGGTTTTATATTTACGGAAGATTAATCCCTATGTTTTCGAGGAGATGATTCTGACCGCCATAGAGCGGCGAGGAATACCGGTCAGGCGTAATCCGAGTTACAGCGGTGATGGTGGTATTGATGGTCAGTTCTGGATTGGTCAGGAAAGGTGGCTTGTCCAGGCTAAACGATTTGCCAGTGCTGTTCGTCCTGAACATGTCCGCCAGTTTGGTGAGTTAGTCCGACAAGAAAAATGCAGAGGTCTGTTTGTACACACAGGACGAACAGGTTTTATCAGTTTTAAGTATTTCAGTGATTACCCGGAAATTTTGCTCATAAGCGGGTCTTCCCTTTTGCTACTGCTGTCTGGTGAATCCGTTGAACATGTTCTCCGGCCATTAAAAAAGAGGTAATACAGATGAATTTTTCCACATCAACATTACCGTTTATTGGTTCGGTGTGGCTTTTGGTTTCTTTCCGGATTTTCATATTCCGGTCTGTATTGATTTCTTTGCTGATGTTTGGGTTATTTCTTTTCTTTTATTTATTTCTAGCCGTATTCCGCAAGGCCACAGATTCTGCTCATTTATTCCTCAAACTCAATGATAAAACTTTTGCTCTGTTCCAGGGGAGGGCTTTTATATGAGCGACAAGTACGTGATGGAATCCCTCCTTCGCCCGGCGGTTGAACTGTATTCCGCTGCGGCGGCGGGTAGCGCAACCTTTATTTGCCTTACGGCCCCTTGGGCTGTCGCGCTCGCACCATCGGTCAGTTGGGTGACCGCCGCGGGGTTTGGTGTACTGGCGCTGAAGCGTACATCTGAGGGGATGAAAATACTCCGTTACCGCCAAAACATTCGCCGTTTGCCCCGATATGTACTGACCAGCGAGCAGATCCCCGTCAGCCAGCGGCACTTGTTCCTTGGCAAGGGCTTCCAGTGGTCTCCCCGCCATACGCAGCGTCTTCTGGAAGCGAGGCGTCCGGAGTGTGAGGTCTACGTACAACCTTCTGTTATTTATCGCCTGGCACGCGATCTGGAAAAAAAGATGGAGTACAGCTTGCCGTGGTTGTGCAGGCTGACACGAACTGATTCGGCGCTCAACCCGTTTCGCCCGTTGCCTCCTGTAGGAGGAAGCCCCATTTACCATGGTGTGGAACTGGATGAAACTACGGTCACCTATGATCTCGGAGAACGTGTAGGGCATACACTGGTTATCGGCACCACACGAGTCGGTAAAACCCGGCTTGCTGAGTTACTTATCACACAGGATATTCGCCGTAAAAACGCTGCAGGCGAGCATGAAGTTGTCATCGTGTTTGACCCGAAAGGAGATGCCGATCTGTTGAGGCGAATGTATGCCGAGGCACACCGTGCTGGTCGTCAGGATAACTTCTGGGTGTTCCACCTCGGATGGCCAGATATAAGCGCTCGCTACAATGCCGTTGGACGGTTCAGCCGTATCTCGGAAGTAGCATCACGTGTTGCAGGACAGCTCTCCGGAGAGGGCAATTCTGCTGCATTTCGGGAATTTGCTTGGCGATTTGTCAATATTATTACCCGTGCGCTGGTCGCACTTGGCCAGCGTCCTGATTACGGTCTCATACTGCGTTACGTGACAAACATAGGTGAACTGTACGAAACCTATGTTGAGAATATGCTGAGTGAAAAGGCACCACAGTTGCTGAGTACAGTCGAAGCGCTGTTAGGTAGCGGTATAAGCGAGAAGGATCTGCCGCGTCACATGCAGGGCAGGCCTAATGGCATGAATATCTGGGCTATTGAGCAGGTACTGGCCAGCGAAGAAGGAAAAAAACTGTGGGACCCGGTGCTGGATGGGCTACGTAGCGCTGTGCAATATGATCGAACGTATTTCGACAAAATTGTTGCGTCACTGCTGCCGCTGCTTGAAAAGCTTACAACTGGTAAAACGGCCGCATTGCTGGCACCTGACTATACGGACCTGAACGATCCGAGACCGATCCTGGACTGGCATAACATTATAAAATCGCGCGGCGTGGTTTATATCGGCCTCGATGCACTATCCGACCCTGTTGTCGCAGCAGCAGTCGGCAACAGCATGTTCGCTGATCTCGTTTCCGAAGGTGGACACATCTATAAATTCGGTCTCGGTGATGAGGATGGCAGAAAAAGTTCGAAAGTGGCGATAAATCTTCACTGTGACGAGTTTAACGAGTTAATGGGTGATGAGTTTATTCCTCTCATCAACAAAGGGGGTGGTGCGGGCTTCCAGGTGACTGCATATACGCAGACTCTTTCGGACATCGAGGCCCGTATAGGCAGCAGTGCTAAAGCGAATCAGGTAGTGGGGAACTTCAACTCATTGATAATGCTCCGTGTGCGTGAAAAAAACACTGCCATGCTCCTGACCGACCAATTACCGGAAGTTGACGTCTACCAGAAAACCCTTACATCGGGTGTCACTGACGTATCCCGGCCGGGAGAGGGTACTGATTTTAACAGTAACGTTCAGGACCAGGTCAGTCTGGTTAAAGTCCCGATGCTCAACCCTTCAGACGTTATCAACCTGCCGAAAGGGCAGGCATTTGCCCTGCTTGAAGGAGGGCGCCTGTGGAAAATCAGGATGCCGTTGCCGGCTGATAACGACGATCCTTACATGCCCGCGAGCCTGAAGCAGCTGGCTGACAACATGGAGCAGAATTACCGAACTGGAGAATCCTGGTGGACAGGCGGTGATGCGGCATATTCGGGGGGGCAAAATGTCTCAGCATGACAGAGATACTGCCAATCGCAGTTCGCCATCCCGACAGAAACAATCCGGACCATTCGGCATGTTGCTCTGGGATTTGCCTGTCAGTTTAATTGGCATTCTGCTGGGGTCGCTTCTGGTTAGCCTGCTGATCGAATATGCCTGCATTGCCATACTCTGGCCTGACGAAGGTGCTTCACACAGCTACCGGGTGATGGTTGCAGAAAGCCACTGGTTGTCGGAAGGGTACACGCGGAGTTTACTGATGGCAGCGCCGGTTGAGACGATTTCGCGGTGGGTACATACCGCCTGGAACTGGTTGTTTGTCGATAGCGGATTCAGCCATTGGCTTCAATCATTCAGGGAAACTGGTCAGAAGGGGACTGGAGTTATCCCAACGATAAACCGGTTCGGTGACTCACTAATCGGCTGGCTTGGGGAGTACCTGCAAGCTACGCTCTGGGTAACTCTGATTTTCTTCATCAGGGTGATGATCCTTTTTCTGAGTCTGCCGCTGTTCGGCCTGGTGATTATCACCGGCATAGTTGAAGGGCTGGTCCGTCGAGATTTGCGTCGTTACGGAGCTGGATATGAATCGAGCTTTGTCTACCATCACGCCAAACGTTTTATTAAACCCGCACTTTACGGCCCCTGCATGTTGTATCTGGCCTGGCCGACTGCTGTCTGGCCAAATCTCCTGTTGCTGCCATCAGCATTATTACTTGGCGGTGTTCTGGCCATCGTCACGGCGTCCTTTAAAAAATACCTATAGCCCAGGAAGTAGCTGTTTCGGGAATTCCCCGGAGCCCGCTCGATGTCGCGGGCTTTTTTTTTGAAGGTCCATCTGTATTAACCAGCTCACTTTGTGTCATTTAATTTTCTGACCTTCATAAATATTTTCCTGCTGCCAGCATGTCCTGTTTGCGTCAATCTCCCGACGACAAGTTATTAGGGAGAGTCGCAAATGCGTCACACCACAATCATCCTGGCAATGTTATTGCCCGTTCTGCCGGTGCTGACCTGCCAGGCGTCAGAAAAAGATGAGCTGGCACTCGTGATGCGCCAGCTGGATCAGGTTCAGGCTGGCCTTGATCGCGCCCGCGTCGTAGCCAATCAGAATCAGGACGCTCGCTTTTATTTCGACTATCAGCAGGCAACCCGTGACATCTCAACGATGAGGCAGGGCATATCCACTTATCTCGAGCCGTCGCGCGCGCAGCCAACAGCACCCTCCACTTTAGTCACCGGGCAGTACCGTGCTGAGGAGCCCTCATGGCGATGAATGGCTCTCAGCTAAATGGATGGAGTGCGGGCACCGGAAGCAGCCTCACGCCCGGGCAACTGAACCTCTTGATCCTCGGTACGCTCGCCATCGTCGTTCTCCTTTTCAGCGCATGGGCACTGGTGCAGGCCTACCGTGGCCTGGTCAGTAAATCAGTGACGTTCAGGCAGTTCAATGAGCTGCTAATTCGACTGATTGTGCTTTATCTGCTGACCCTGTTTCTGTTTTTCCACTGAAAGGATGACTCAATGAAATTCACTTTCTTCAGGCATTTTCGTTCTGCCTATTCCCGTGCGGGATATTTGTTGCTTACCGGTCTCTTAACTGCAAGTCAGGCTATGGCAGACTTGCCAGCTGTTGAACAGCCAACATCTGGAGGCGGTGGCGGAACCTACAACACCGTTATGGGCTACATCAAAATGGGGGCACTTGCGATAGGGCTTCTCGTATGTGTCGGTGCTTTTTTTGCCGTAGCGCATGCCGTGATTACCGCATTTCACGATATCCGTCGTGGTAAGGGGGAATGGACTCAGTTCCTGGTCTATCTGGTTGTCGGCATCATCCTCATCCTTTTGGTTATTTACCTCGCAACTAAAGCTTCAGATATCCTGTAAGGAGCCCATATGGCCGTCATTGATTTCCTCCCTGACAGACTGAACAACCCCCCCGTGGTCTGGAAAGGGTTCACATCCGGGGAGTTTGTGCTGGCGGCCGTCATCGGTGTTATTGCCGGTATCCCTCTGGCAATACCGTTAGCTCTGGTTCCTTTTGTCGGATGGCTGGCTTTTCCGACGTGCATGCTGCTGATGCCGCTGTTGGTTATTTTTTTTGGCGGCAACTGGATTGCCAGCTACAAGCGCGGTAAGCCAGAAAATTATATCTGGCAACGTCTGGAGGAATTGCGCTGCCGTGCACGTATGTCCCGAACCATGATTCTGGATAGCAGGGCGTGGGAACTTAAACGAACGAAACCTGTTCCGTTGATGCGCGGAGGGAAAGTATGAGTCGTTTTCGTAACGGTATAACCGCCCGCGATAATCATATTATTTCGTTACGTATCGCTTGTGTTTTGCTGGCTCTGGGGCTGTTCGTCACCAGTCTGGGATGGATGCGAGCGCCCTCGGAACTGACAATTCACAACCCACCCGACCTGCGTTCCGGCAGCACCCGAAAATGGTGGGAGGTCCCGCCATCTACGGTTTACAGTTTTGCTTTTTACATTTTTCAGCAACTGAATTCCTGGCCGAAAAATGGGGAAGCTGACTACACAGCCAAAATTGCCCAAATGAGCCCGTATTTGACGCCGTCCTGTCAGGATTTTCTCAATAAGGACGCCGAGATGCGCAAGAATAATGACGAGCTGCGCGATCGTGTACGCGTGGTATACGAAATCCCCCGTCGTGGTTACAGCAACCGCAGCGTGACCGTCATTGATGAAGATCATTGGGTGGTACGGCTGGACCTGGTAGCTGACGAATATTTCCATACCGAACCCGTTAAGCGTGCCCTGGCGCGTTATCCAATGAAAGTGGTTCGCTGGGAAGGTGACCCAGAGCGAAATCCGTTTGGACTGGCACTGGATTGCTATGACAGCGCGCCACAAAGACTTGAGGCGATCTCCTTGCCTGAGCCAGAACAAAAGTCGGGAGCATTCAATTGAAAAAATTCTCAGTGATCCTGCTGACCCTGGTACTGGTCTCAGCCGGAGCTCGTGCTGTTGAGCTTATGAAATGGGAACGGATACCGTTGCAGATTCCCCTGACTGTAGGGCAGGAGCGAATCGTTTTTGTAAACAAAAACGTGCGAGTGGGGTTTCCGCCCGCACTCAACGACAAGCTGCGTATTCAAAGCTCCGGAGGTGTAGTTTATCTCGATGCGAAAGAAGCCTTTCCGGTGACGAGACTGGAACTTCAGAACAAGGAAAACGGGGAAATACTTCTACTTGATGTTTCTGCTGCCCCCGGTAAAACCACGCGGGAACCTGTCAAAATTGTCTACGACGGAGAAGTGGCTACCGCTTCGGCGACCGATAAACAGACGGTCAGCAGTGATGGGGACAGTGCCGGCCGTCAGTCGTCGGCAGAGGCAAAGGCAGAAAGCCGGAGGCCCGCAAAACTCAATGCGCCGCTGCCCGTTGTCCTGACTCGTTATGCCGCACAGAACATTTATGGACCGTTGAGAACGGTAGAGCCCGTACCGGGAGTAAGTCCGGTTTCACTGAAGCTTCCCCCCCGGATCACCACACTTATGCCCTCTGAGTCCGTCAGCGTCACGCCGATGGCTGCCTGGAGTCTGCAGGGCAGCAGTGTAATTGCGCTGCAGGTGCGTAACCGATCAGCAGTAAAGGTCATCCTCGACCCTCGTTCGCTGCAAGGTCAGTTTACTACTGCGACTTTCCAGCACCGTTGGCTGGGGCGTGTCGGTACACCGGAAGACACGACAGTTCTATATCTGGTTACTACAGGACGTCCCGAAAGTGCCTTTATTGCTGAACAGCGTTTACCCGAATCTGAAGGAAAGGAGAGTAAGCGGAGTAACCGAGGAGCGCATAAATGAAAAAGCCTGCTTCAAACCTGCTTGTGAAAATTGCGGTTCCCGTCGTAGTGGTGGGCGCCATCATGATTGGGGTTAAATCCTGTACAGATAAAAACGATAAAAATGAAGCAGGCCAGAAAACCTCTAATGTCGCCCTTAAGGATCTGACACCAGAAGATCTCAAAGCGCTGGGTGTGGAAGGTGACACCGCGCAGGATACTTTGCGTACCCTGGTTGGTAGTTACCGTAAGGTTCAGGGGCGGCTTGACAGCCTTGAAAGCGATAATAAAACGCTTGCTGATGAAAATAAGGAGCTGAAAAAAAATAGCACCAATGTTGATCAGCAAATCAGCCAGGCTGTGGGGCAAGTTCGTTCCGAAGAGGCCCAAAAACGTGCACAACTGAGTTCTCAGGTTACTGATCTGAGCTCGCAGGTGAACCAACTTCTTGATCAACTCAAAAATGGGTCCTCCGGCTTAACGGCAGGAAATAAAGGTAACGCTGCAGGCAGCGATATTCCTGTGGGACTGGGTTATGACAATGGTCTGACCGGAGGCGCGGGAAATATATCTCAAACAGATGGAAACGGGTTGCAATGGGTTGAACCGAAAGATGGTATTGCCACGGATGCGAACGGTCGACCGGTCTCAGATAAAAACAGTAATAACGCGACTGGTTTTTCTTTTGCCACCTCCTTTGGCGCTGCAGGTGATGCAGCCAGGCAGGCTACGTCAGCAGTAAGTACAACGGTACAGAACAACATTCCCGGATCTGAAAAAAATGCCGCCCCTGTTTATACCCTTCCGGAAAACTCCACGCTTGTGGGTAGTCGGGCCATGACCGCGCTGTTGGGACGTATTCCCATTGATGGCAAGGTGACTGACCCTTACCCGTTCAAAGTGATGATCGGAAAAGACAACCTGACGGCAAATGGCATTGAATTGCCTGATGTACAGGGGGCGATCGTTTCGGGAACCGCTACGGGGGACTGGACGCTTTCCTGCGTGCGTGGCGCCATAACCAGCATCACTTTTGTTTTTACTGATGGCACTGTTCGTACGCTTCCTTCACCTGAGGGGCAAGGCAGTAATGGTGGTAATCAGAACAGCCAGGGTGGGAATAACAGCAGTATTGGCTGGTTGTCAGATGACAACGGCATTCCATGCATTTCGGGTACCCGAAAATCAAACGCTTCTACTTATCTGCCAACCATTGCCGTACTTGCAGCTGCCAGCGCAGCTGGTGATGCCGTGGCCGAAAACCAGAATACCAGCCAGACCAATGGCTATGGTGGTGTGACGTCAACGCTGACGGGGGATGCCGGTCAGGCAGTGTTGGGTAAGGCGTTATCCGGCGGTATGCGTGAGACCGTTGACTGGGTTAAAGCGCGATATGGTCAGACGTTTGACGCGATCTATGTACCGCCTGGACAAAAAGTGGCTTTACATATCACTCGTCAGCTGGCGATTGATTATGAAGAAAAAGGCCGCAAGGTGAAATATGACAATTTCAGCCTCGCTGGTAGCAGCACGGGCATGGACTGATGGGGATAAAGATGCAGAACAATAAAAACCTCGAATATCGGGTGGACTATATACCACTGGGTGGCCGTCTCTTTGCCGGTTTTGTCAGGTGTGATAATGGCAAATGGGAAGGTAGCAGGCATGAAGTCACCGAACAGGCCCTGCTCGCTGTCGGAAAGAAGCTTCTGAGCGAGGGTAATGGAATGCAGATGCAACTGCCTGATGGGCGAGTGTTTCGTCTGTCAGCTGTCATCAGTGATTCGGATGAAGCGGAGGTGCATGTTGCTCAGTTTTAATCATCTGGCCACCATTATGTTGGTCGTTGTACCGCTTGCCCTCTCGGGTTGCAGTACGTCAAAAGAGGAAATGTTGCCGCCTGGCGACAGCACCATGCTTGAATTATGGAACGATGGTGCATCGGCAACTCATGCTACCAACGAGAGCAGAACAACACTTCGCCGGCCAGTTACAGACAGCGAACGTGAGATCAATCAGCAGGTCAGTAACAGCTACAGCCGCACCCAGGAAAATGAAATTCAGCAGACGTTCCCGCGTCTGCCAAATCCTGACATGGTCATGTATGTTTTCCCGCATCTGGCTGGCGGGAACACGCCGGTTCCAGGCTACAGCACCGTCTTTCCTTTCTACAGCCAGGTACAGTATGCGTTGCCTGGTGAGCGAACGGAGGATCTCTGATGGCTTTCCCCCTATTTGGCCGACGTCGAGCGTCTCAGGATGCTCATCAGTACGGTAACGGTCCGTTTTCCGTCAGTGGGTATGAACCGCTTACCCGGGAAGGGCAACTGACTCATTCAGATGAAGCGCGTCTGTATTCCACTGCACCTTCCATTATCGATCATGTTCCATGGGGCGAGTATTTGCCAGAGCATGAATGCATTCTGCTTGACGATGGTGTATCCGTTGGGGCCGTATATGAGATTATCCCGGTGGGCACTGAAGGGCGCCCGGAAACACGTCTGGACGAGATCTGCAATATCGCTGAGAACGCCCTACAGGACAGTCTCCCTGAACTGGATGATCATCAATGGGTGGTACAGTTTTTCTGCCAGGATGACTCTGATCTCTCTACTTATATGGATACTATCAGAGGCTATGTCAGGCCAAGAGCTCAGGGAACCGCATTCACTAAAGCCTGGCTGGCTGAACAGGAGCGCCACCTTGAAAATGTGGCGGTGGAACAGGGGCTTTTTGTAGACGAGGCTGTCACAGGGGCCGCCTGGAGAGGGCAAATTCGCAGAACGCGCATGGTGGTTTACCGTTGGGTTGAGACACCGTATCGTGACCCCATGCCACCGGAGGTGCTGCTGAAACAGGTCTGCGATCGCCTGACAGCAGCTCTGAGCGGTGCCGGTATCCGGTGCGAAAAGCAGAACGGCGAGCAAATCCATAGTTGGCTGTTGCGCTGGTTCAACCCGGCGCCGGCGTGGGTCGATAAGAAAACATTGTATCGTTGCGCAAAACACTCCGATCATGCACCGGGCGATCTGCCTCTTCTGAATGATTTCAGCGAAAGCCTCTGGTTTACCCGCCCGCGAAGTGATGCCGAAAGCGGTGTGTGGTGGTTTGATGATGTGGCACATAAAGCTGTTCCGGTTGCCCGCCTGCGTACTGCACCTTCCACTGGTCATCTGACGGGGGAGGTAAAACGTGGTGATAATGTGAATGCCATTATGGATCTGCTTCCGGAAGGGACAGTTCTGGCCATGACCCTGGTGGTTCAGCCTCAGGACAAACTTGAAGAAAGTTTTGCGAGCCTGAGCCGCAATTCAATGGGGGAGAATGTTGATTCCCTGCGTGCTCGTGAAGACGCTGCTACAGCGCGTAATTTCCTGGGAAACAAACACAAACTTTACCGTGCGGCCATCACACTGCTTATCAAGGCTCAGGACAAGGAAACACTCGATAAACGGTATCTTGATCTCAGCAGTAAATTACTGAACTGTGGGATGGAACCGATAAATCCAGAACACGATATTGGCCCTCTCAGCAGTTATATGCGTGCGTTACCCATGTGCTTTAACCCTCAAATGGATAAACACAACTGGTACACGCGCCTTATGTTTGTACAGCATTTTGCATGTCTCGCCCCTATTTATGGTCGTGACACCGGTACTGGTCACCCGGGGCTTACGTTCTGGAATCGTGGTGGTGGCCCCCTGTCCGTAGATCCACTTAATAAAAATGACCGTACCCAGAATGCGCACCTGCTGCTTTTCGGGCCGACAGGTGCCGGTAAATCTGCCACTGCGCTCGATAAACTGGCTCAGATGGTGGCAATCTACCGCCCCCGTATATTTTTGCTGGAAGCGGGTAACAGCTTCGGTCTGTTTGGAGATTACTGTAATTCGCTGGGGCTCTCAGTGCACCGTGTCAGTATCAAGCCTGGTAAGGTTATTTCACTTGCTCCGTTTGGCGATTCACATCTGCTCATGCAGGCGAAACCTGAGACGCTAGTGACAAGCGAAGAGGCCCTCCCTGACATTGATGAAGATGATGAGGACAAGGACGAAGAACGTGACATTCTGGGTGAAATGGAGATTGCAGCGCGGTTGATGATCACCGGTGGTGAAGCAGCAGAAGAGGAGCGAATGACACGCGCCGACCGCGGTATGATTCGTGAGGCGATACTCATTGCGGCTCGTAAAGCGTTTGACGAAAACCGCCAGATGCTACCGGAAGATTTAATGTTCTCGCTTGAGAACATTGCCCGCGATGTCAGCATGGGAGAAGACGGCCGCGAGAAACGCACGCCAGCGCGACGTGCGCGAGCTGAAGAGATGGCAGAAGCATTACGCATGTTTACCGAAGGTTTTGAAGGGGAGTTGTTTAACCGTCCGGGCGCGCAATGGCCAGAGGCAGACGTGACTATTGTTGATTTAGGTACGCTGGCGCGTGAAGGCTATGAAGCTCAGATGGCCGTTGCTGTCATCTCGCTGCTTAATACGATTAACAACATCGCAGAAAGGGAACAGTTCAGCGATCGGGATATCATTGTGCCAATCGACGAAGCGCATATTGTAACTGCTAACCCGCTGTTGGGCCCGTATGCAACCAAAATTGTCAAAATGTGGCGTAAGCTCGGATCATGGCTGTGGTTGTTCACACAGAACCTGGAGGATTTCCCTGACACTGCGAAAAAAATGCTCAATATGGCGGAGTGGTGGATCTGCCTCGTTATGCCACCTGATGAAGTTGAACAAATAGCGCGATTTAAGACGCTCACAGAAGAGCAGAAGGCGATGCTGTTGTCCGCGACAAAACTTCCGAGAAAATACACAGAGGGAGTTATTTTGTCCCGTAAGGTACAGGCGTTGTTTCGTGCGGTCCCCCCCAGTTTGTACCTGGCGCTGGGAATGACTGAAAAAGAGGAAAAAGCCGAAAGACGGGCCATTATGAATGAATTAAATTGCCCGGAGCTTGAGGCCGCATTTCACGTTGCGCGCCGCCTCGATGAGAAACGTGGCATTGGTACTATTCAGGGGACAATATGAAAAAACTGATTATGGCGACGCTGATCGTTGTACCGGACAAGGCTTTTATTGCCTCTGTTATTTTTACCGTTCCGCCACAGGGTTCTGCCTCAGTCGGTGTGGCTGACAGTGAGTCGATTAAGCATCTGCAAGGGGAGATCGTTAAGAGACTGGAGCAGCCTGTATTGCTGTCGGTCTATCCTCACCGGGTTGGCCGGCGCAGCTGCGTTGCAGTGCACCTCAGCGACGTGCATGAGAAAACCCTGGATATCCTGATAACTGTTACCGGCAATACACTCTGGCCAGCAGAACAGGAGTACCGGTCGGGTATCCGATGGAATATCTGTGTACCCGATGCAACCGATATGCTCTGGGTTCTTAAGGAAATCGACAGGGTGACCTGTGACACCGGATGTGACTTATAACCCTCCGACCTTGCCAGACAGCGGTGTGTTTTCCGCTGTCTGGTAAGGGGGGAGGCTGCGGGTGCGGGCGGCAAAGAGCCCGCGTGTATTAAAGTTCCTGCATTTAAAAAATGACATTTCCAGCGATCTGAGATTTATGCTGACGTACAGATGATGAATTACCAGGGCAAGATTAATTATCATTTTTCACGTCAGAATTAATTACTGACCCCTCCTTAAAGAGAACGCACCCTGAATAGGTTTTTCACACTCAGGGAGTGTTTTTCATGAAAATGCCATTTTGCTGCCTGGCAGCACTGTTCCTTTCCGTCGGTGCCAGTGCCGGCACAGTGATATATACCGACTCCTCTCATGCCATAGCAGCAAATCCTGGTCCGGATGTCTCCGTTGTTGAGCTCGATGCGCCCGAACGTGCACAGGCTGACATTTTCGGTCAGTTATCTGCCGATCCCGTTCTTGCAGAACAACGTGCCCGGGCAGTGATCTCTTCCCCGAATTTCCGGCAGCAGCAACAACAACTGGCGGAAGCTTATGCGGGTGTCACTCATGCCTGGTCCCTCGGCCTGGAAAAATACCCGGCTGTGGTTTTTGATGACGTCTTTGTTGTCTACGGTACGACTGATGTCAACGAGGCGACCCGTCAGCTCGCTGCCTGGAAGGAGAAGAACCGATGAAATCTTTCTCCTTCCGCCCACGTCGACTGGCGATCGCCACATTGCTGGTTTGTTCCGGCACCATGGCCAGCGTCAATACAGCGAATCTTCTGGCCAGCGCGGCAAGTACAGACTGTATCAGCTGGCGTGTCAGTGGTATCTGCTACTGGTTATTGTGTACTCCATTTGGTTGCACGGTGAAAACCTCGGTAAAAGTGACGCATTTCATTCCGGAGGCTGTGGTATCGGCTTACCTCAATCCCGGAGATAACCCCTGGACTGAAATGGCCACAGTTAGTGACGCCGCCAGCGGTGCTGAAGGTTCCCTGCTGGAAAGTGTGACGGGCGTGAGTACGGGGGGCGGTCGTCAGGAGATGAAAGCTCCCGGGGAACGTAAGCAGAACCTGCATTTCTATTACGGCGACGCCTGGGGCCATCCAGCTACGAAAATCATTGGCGGTATGGTGCCGGGCTATTCATGCGACAGCGCTGCTACTCCTTTCATGCCCTATTTCAACAGCTCACTGGATGCTCTGGTCTGGCGAACGGGCGTCCCGGAGACCCTTTATCCCGAAGCACTCATCCCCGGGCAACGAGAAATCGGGGAAACCACATCCGGCAATATGTGGGGGAACGTTTATCCACGTAGCGGGTTTGTCACCCAGACAGACAGTTACAAATCAGCAGCGGTTGTAGTTCAGCGTGTCGCTGACGTCATTACCCGCTCCGGCCAGCTCCATGTCTACAACCCCCTTACGGGACAGAAGTCCCCGGGTTACTGGCCACCCGAGCCGGTAAAAGAAAATACCGGCACGAAAAACCACAAATGGCAGCGACTTTCGCCTCAGTTGTCCCAGACCTGTGCAGTGTTTCCCGACACCAATGGCCAGATTGCCCAGGACGGTAACTATGCCTGGGCATTGTGGCAACCGTACAGCTGCTGCAAACGTCGCGGCCAGACGTTCCTTTCCAGCACCGATTTCTCATAAAGGTTCAGAACATGAAAAAAGCAGGACTTTTACTGATTTTTGCCTCGCTGCCGGCAATGGCAGCTGATATCTCTTTGTCTTCATCGGGGGCGTCAGTTAGCGGTAACGCTATCAGCGATGGGCTCTTTTATTCTATTGGTGGTGGTTCGGTTATTTCACCCCCGCCCAGTCGTAACAATATGTCCAGGATAGGCATTAATGGTGGCCTTAGCAGTGATCTGATGTGTGGCAATTTCGACATCAAAACAACCGTTGGCAACCAGCTGAATGGTATTACCAGCGGGTTTAAGGATTTGATGGGGAATGTGATTCAGGGGGCGACCGGTGCTGTCATGAGTATGCCGGCAATGGCTATTCAGCGCGCAAACCCCGGGCTGTATGAAATGCTCACCAATGGCGTTCTGCAGGCCGGTTTGAGTTTTGATAAAGCGATGTTGAACTGTCAGAGCATGTCGAAGAAGCTGGCTGATTATACCATCGGCAATAAATGGCAGCAGGTAGCCGTCTCTGAAGAGTACAAAGATATTGTGGCCACAAGTGGTGGCGATGCGGTTTCCAGCGACCAGAAACTGCAAAAAGCAACCGGAGAGGAAGGCGTGACGTGGGTCGGTGGGCAGAAAAGGGGAGGTAAGGGGCAGCCCGCAATTCAACCCACTCGGGATCTGGCCAAAGCTGGTTATAACATGATGAATAATTTGCCAGTGACCAGTAACAGCAGCGTCGGCTCCTCGAGCTGCAATGGTACCGCATGCCAACGTTATAAATCTTCTGAAGAGGCCGCAGCGGCCGTTGTTAAAGTGCTTGGTGATCGCTCCATCAGGACTTGCCGGGAAACCAGTGAATGTACCAGTGGTGGAACCGATAACCAGCCGGGCAGTGCTGTCGCTGGTACTGGCTTTTCTCCCATCCTTGAGGATGCCACGAAAGAGAATCTGGAGCAGCTTAGTAAGCTGGTTAGTGGTGAACTGCAGCCCACCACTGATAACCTTTCCGCACTGAAAACCGGCAGTCTGGTTGTCACCCGCGGGGTAATTCAGGCATTACGTGACGATCCAGACAAAGCGGCCCTGGTTCAACGGCTTGCCGGCGAACTGGCGATGTCCGATACCGTTGAAACCGCGCTAACAATGCGCAGGATGCTCACCACCGGTGAATCCGAACCTAATGCTGCAGAGCAGCCGGAAGCTATTGCCGAGGGTGATCGCCGCATCGATGCCCTCGATCGCGAGCTGACGGCGCTGCGTAATGAGATGGAGTTACGCAAATCTATCAGCAATAACAGTCTGCTTACGGCACTGGAACGGCAGGGAACAAGGAATCAGGATAACCGTCTGCAGCAGAAAGCCGGTAACGAGGACCAGGGCTTCAGCCAGATGGGCCAGTCTCAGTCTTCCGGAGCAAACTGATATGAGACTTAACCCGCTCAGCGGCCATATTGGCCGCATTCTCCTTATGGTGCTGCTCATTCTGTTGATGACGGCCAGCATGTTTGCTATCGCAGCGGTATTTATGGCTTACGACCCTGATGGCCACATCACACGGCGCTGGTTGCATGACAGCCGATGGGGACTGTTTGCCTGGCGACTGGTTCTTTATGGCTGCCTTATTACCGCCTGGATACTGAAGGTACGCCCACAGGCATTAATCCGTTGGCCGGACGGACGTCCACGTCTTGTGCGTATGGAACTGATGGGGGTGTTGTTCCTGGTAGCCACAGAATATGTGGCCTGGACAAGCGCTGTGTAAGGAGAGGACGATGACAGCAAACAGTTTTCTGGAATATTTTCTCGTTCTCTTTGGCTGGGTAATGAACAATGCCATGTGGAGCATTCTCAGCAATACGGGACTTTTTGCATTGCCACTGGTGGTCAGGGTTCTTGGCGTCTGGCTGAAAGTGAGGGAGGAGGGGGCTGACGAGGGGAACAAAGGGCTCCTTGCCCTTCCGCGAATCGAACATGCACTGTATGTGTCTTATCTTGTGATGCTCTTTTGCTGTATTCCGCTGTTGCCGGTTGATATCAGCACAATCAAGTTCGACAGCTCGCGCGCTAAACAGTGTGGCGTCAGTGTGCCGACGCCACAGAATTCCGGCTACAAGGGACTCGTTAATGATTTTGACGGTCGTACGGCCGAGGTTCCAGTATGGTGGTATCTCCTGCATATGATGTCGAAGGGTACAACGCAGGCAATGATTGCATCAATCCCATGCGGTACGAATTTGCGGCAGATGCGTTTTGACGTTCAGAACACGAAGCTGCGTGATCCTGTGTTGCTGCAGGAGGTCCAGGAATTTGCAGATCAATGTTACTCGAGAGCATATTTCAGGTTGAAAAACAGCAACAGCCAGCTCAGTGATGCCACCATCAACTCTGTGGGCTGGATAGGTAGCAGCTACTTTCTGAATACTACCGGATATTATGACTACTACACGGCTATGACGCCACGTAGCCAGTGGCCTTACAACAGCAGCCGGGACAGTGGCTATCCAGATACTGGCGCAGGTGGATATCCAACATGTAAGACGTGGTGGTCCGATGGTACTTCCGGGCTTCGCAAAAGAGTTCTGGCCAGCTTTAGTGATAACACACGTAAGGAGATGCAACGCCAGTTCCCCGGACAGCAGTGGGAAGAAATCGCCCTACGCTGGCTTGTCAGCCCACGTAACGCAGATCTGTCCGGGGGCGGTACCACTTATGCTGTTGGCAGTAGCGATACAACCACCGGAGTAGTTGGTAATCTTACACGCCTTACCTCGTCTATTGGTCTTGGACTGAAACAGGCCGAAGCGTTACCTGGTTTTGATGCATTGAAACAGGCATTGCCAATGATTCAGGCATTATTGTTGATGATGGTAATCACGGTCATACCGGCATTACTGATGTTCAGCGCCTACGATCCGAAAACTATTTTTACTATCTCCTTCGCGTTATTCGCTCTTCAGTTCATCACGTTTTGGTGGGAGCTGGCAGGCTGGCTTGATGACAGATTGATCACCATCCTCTATGACAATATGGCTGAGCAGGGGATTGCAAACAGCTCGGTGCCTTTCGCGGCTTTCTTTAGTTCAACGGCTGATGGATGGATTATGAACCTGGTTCTGGGGATGATGTACTTGGTATTTCCCGCGTTTTGGGTAGGAATGCTTAGCTGGATTGGCGTTAATTTGGGAACAGCAATAACTACTGGATTAGAAAAAGGTGGTTCTCAACCACAGCAGGCGGGAGCCGAGGCTGGAAGAGGAGCTCAGCAGATTGTTACAGATAAAGTCGGGGGAGCTATAAAAGGAAGCTTCAAATAGTAGTATTCATTCCATAGAGGACTGCCCATAGAGGACTGCGCGATATTTGAAACGCGCAGTTCATCTATTATCAGTCCATTTCCTATCTTGATCTGCCCATTCAGCCCTTTCTTCTTCCCAACGTGCTCTCCATTCGTCATTTCGTTTTTTACGTTCGGGAGTTATGGTCAGAATATTTGCTATACCATCGAGTACGGAGGTTCCACATGCATTGGTTGCACTGGTTAGTGCAATTGGCTCAGGTTTTTTCCGCTTTAACTTGGACTCATCACAAACGATATTGCGGCGTTTTGTGGTGAAGCGCGCAAAGGTGCTGCTTAGGTCATCTTTATTGAAACCGTCTTCGCTCATGGCAACGACTCCTCATTTTGTCTTTTTGTCTAATAAATAAGCTACTAAAAATCCCCTTTACACGCAAATTATAAAGCGCTATTGGGGGAGGGTATCGGCTCACCTGCGCGTTCTTTGGCGGCGAGCTCCAGCCCGCAACCTAAGAATATATGACGAAATGTTTCTGGATTACTAGGTGAATGCTTCTATAGTGGGATGACTTCTGGCATCACATGGAAAAGAAACAATGACGGTAGGATCACGCTGGTTTAAATTTGATTTTCATAACCATACCCCGGCCTCAGATGACTACAGAGTACCGGATCTCCAGCCCCGGGAATGGCTGCTGGCTTACATGCGACAGCAGGTCGACTGTGTTGTCATTAGTGACCATAACAGTGGGGCCTGGATTGACGTTTTGAAAGCGGAACTGGCGAACATGTCCCGGGACGCCAGTTCCGGTGAACTGGCAGACTTCCGGCCGTTGACTCTGTTTCCGGGGGTGGAGCTCACGGCCACCGGCAACGTCCATATCCTCGCAGTGTTGCACACCCAGAGCACCAGTGCCGAGGTGGAACGGCTCCTGGCCCAGTGCAACAACAACTTCCCTATTCCGCGTGAAACCCCCAATCATCAGCTTGTGCTCCAGCTGGGACCTGCGGGCATCATCAGTAATATCCGTCGTAACCCGGAAGCGATTTGTATCCTCGCACACATTGATGCAGCGAAAGGCGTTCTGACAAGCCTTACTAATCAGGGGGAATTGGCTGCCGCTTTTCAGGCAAACCCTCATGCTGTGGAGATCAGACACAGGGAGGAGGATATTACGAACGGGACTCACCGGCGTCTGATTGCGGATTTGCCATGGCTCCGGGGATCAGATGCGCACCACCCTGAACAAGCGGGAGTGCGCACTTGCTGGCTGAAGATGTCCGCGCCTGATTTTGACGGTCTCAGGCATGCATTACTCGATCCGGAAAACTGCGTGTTGTTCGATGATAACCCTCCGGAGGCACCAGCTTCACATTTGCGAAGCCTGACATTCAGGACTCGACTTTGCCGGCCGGCGGACCAGAATGGGGCCTCCGTCGAGTTCAGTCCGTTTTACAACGCGGTGATCGGCTCCCGGGGCAGTGGTAAGTCCACGCTTATCGAAAGTATCCGTCTGGCCATGCGAAAAACCGAAGGACTGACTGTGTCTCAAAGCAACAAGTTGAGCCAGTTCAGTCAGACGGGGATGGGCATGGAGGCGGATTCTTTCATCGAATGTGTATTCCGCAAAGAAGGCACCGATTTCAGGCTCAGCTGGCGGCCCGGTGGTCGTCATGAATTGCATATCTTCAGCGAAGGTCAGTGGGTGCAGGACAATCACTGGTCAGCAGACCGTTTTCCCCTCTCGATATACAGCCAGAAAATGCTCTACGAGCTGGCGTCGGACACAGGGGCATTCCTGCGCGTCTGTGACGAGAGTCCGGTGGTCAACAAACGTGCCTGGAAAGAGCGCTGGGATCAACTGGAAAGAGAATATCTGAATGAGCAAATCACGCTGCGTGGTCACTTGGCCAGCCAGACGATCGCGGGCACACTGCAGGGGGAGCTGTCTGATGCTGAACGGGCCGTCAGTCAGTTGCGGTCCAGTGCGTACTATCCAGTTTGCACCCGTCTGGCCACGGCCCGGGCTGAACTGTCTGCGGCGACTCTTCCTCTGGAGCATCATGAACAGCGTGTCGCTGGCCTGAGGGCGCAGGCGGAAGAGTCAGTACAAGTCCCGGTTCTCCAGGTGGAGGCGTCTGCACCACTGACAGCATTTATGACGCGTCTTTCGGACGTACAGCAACAATATGAACAGCGTCTTGACACGCTGTTGTCAGACTATGCCGCGGAACTCGATGCCATCAGGCAGGAGCCCTCTCTTCTCGCACTGGAAGAGGTGGTCCGCAACCAGGAGGAAACCGTACAACGTGAGGCTATTGCGTTACGGGAGCAGGGGCTCAATCCGAATGTCCTCGATGAGCTGATGACACGTTGCGAGTCGCTGAAATCGGAGCTGAGAAATTACGCCGATCTTGACGGGACGATTGCTGCCTCCGCAGCGAAGTCCGCAGAATTGCTGGCTGAAATGCGTAACCACCGTATGGTACTGACCGAAAAGCGGAAGGCGTTTCTGTCCTCCCTGTCTCTCAGCGCGCTGGAAATAAAAATTCTGCCGCTCTGTGCCCCGTATGAAGACACTGTATCTGGCTATCAGGCGGTAACCGGCATAGGCAACTTTGCCGAACGTATCTATGATAATGGTGACGGAAGCGGGCTGCTTCACGGCTTTATCAGTCTGCGTCCGTACAGTCCGATGCCAGCGGCTACGGAAAGCAAATATCTTGAGCTGGATAAGCTTAAAGCGCTGCATCTTGCTATCAATCGCGAGGAGCCGGGCGCCGGGGCAGAGCTTCACGGTGCTTTCAGAAATCGCCTTAAAGGTCTGAATGAAGCGCAACTGGATGCCCTGCAATGCTGGTATCCGGATGACGGGATCCACATTCGTTACCAGACGCCCGGGGGAGGAATGGAAGACATTTCCTCTGCCTCACCAGGACAAAAAGGGGCGAGCATGTTGCAGTTCCTGTTGTCGTATGGCACCGATCCACTTCTGCTGGATCAACCAGAAGACGACCTGGACTGCCTGATGCTAAGCATGAGCGTTATCCCTGCCATCATGGCAAACAAGAAACGCCGGCAGCTGATTATCGTGTCGCATTCTGCCCCAATAGTCGTCAATGGTGATGCGGAATACGTTATCAGTATGCAACACGACCGCTCTGGCCTGTACCCGGGGCTTTGTGGAGCGCTTCAGGAGACGCCGGTGAAGGCGCTGATTTGCCGACAAATGGAGGGAGGGGAAAAAGCATTCCGTTCCCGTTATGAGCGGATACTAAGCTGAGAAACTGTACCATCCCTAGGGCAGACAGACGTGTCAGAAGAGTAGCACCTGCGTGCCATTGAGTGTTTGAAAACCCGAACATTGGCCCCCATCATGCTGTTGGAGGCAGCATGATGGGGGCCGATGAGGCCTGTGAGTTACCCTTTCCCCTGACAGCCGTCACCAGAGTGTCAGTGGTGAGCATTGAGCCATGCAATCAGAAGTGCATCGCTACGGGAAAGCGTCCCATTTTTCAGCTGATTATCAATGGCTGTGTACAGTTTTTTTTCAGTGATTCCGTGAAGGGGGTTCAGTTCCCTGAAAACTGACTCACTGGTAAACTGGCACCGGGTAAATGCTTCCTCAGCGGTACTGACGGTTGGGTGGATCACCACAATATTAAACAACGCGCTGATGGTTGCCCGCAGATAGTGTTCAAGGTTCACCGTCAGCAGGTCAATGTGCGGGCTGGTGCCTGCATTGTGCACGATGGTGTTTCTCAGCAGATACAGGCGGTGAAGATGCCGGGTGACTTTCTCTGCATGCTGCTGCAGTTTATCCGCCATTTTCTCGGGTGACGCACAGATCCCGGCAAGCTTACGCACTCGGTACATGACATACGGAAAGTGCTGTAAATCTGCCTGAAGCTCCCGGGCCCGGTCTGCATCTTTAAGAAGGGCATAGAGCTGCCCCAGTGGAAGTGAGGCAATGTCTGGTGTGCGTAAGGGGTGTCCCGGTTCTCGCAGGATGAAGCGAAGCACTTTTCTTAGTGAAAAAAGCTGTTTAACAATATAATCCAGCACCATGCAGGGAGCCACAACGCTGATGACATGCTGTTCATGTGATGGTGTGCCAGGGGCAACCCCTAGCGTTAATGATTCAAGTGCCGACCAGTAAGCGGTGAAACGACTCTCCTGAACCTGGCTTTCAATACCGTTACGGAAAAACCGAAATACGGAGCTGATTTTTTTACGGGACACATCCGGTGTATCTGTGAATAGCCGGTTCATCGCCACCATAAAGCGCGCAAACTCCTCGTCCGTTAACCGGTCCGAGTTTGCCTCGATTTCATTATCGAAGCGCGGCACTTCGGCTTCGTCTTCATCCCTGATTATCATGAACTGTTTCTGGACGGTGATATCTCCCTTACCCACCATGTAGGCAATGACATCCAGGGATTCACGAAGCATCTGACCGGCCATGTTACGGGCAGATGTGTCAGACATTGAGCAAACTGGTATATCGACAGAGAGGGAGAAGCGTTGTCGGGCTTCATCAAGTGGCCGGAACACACATCCGTTGAACTGCAGTGTGGGTCCTTGCGTGTTAAGCAGGGTGTGCAGTTTCTCACTGATAATAAACATCCGGACTGTTACGTCCCGGGTAGGTGTTACCAGTTTCTGCCGGAACGAGTGAAAGGCGGTCCGGAAAGCGTCCGGTTCAGTACTCACATTTCTGAAAATATTGATGTACAGCAAGTAACATTCCGTAAGCGTCATTCCCCGGGTGAGGAGCACACTCATGACCCCGTTCGTCAGTGCGTAAATATCCCGCGCACAGTTTTCATCCAGAGGGTGCTCTGTAAACAGCTCCTGTTCAAGCATCTCAAGAGCCTCAGTGATATAACTGGCCTCGGTGATATCCGCCAGTTGTACGCAGAGGCTACAGATAAGACGAGGACGCTTTTCCACCGGGCTGCGAGTGGGGTCAACCAGCAGATCTCTGTCCAGAAGACTCACCAGTTGAGCGGGGATGTCCTCAAATGCCTCTCTCCTGAGAACTTGATCGGTCTCGAGTAACTCGAGCAGTTCTGTGGCCACCCGGAGTCTTTTTTTATCGGCACTGAAACGATCTTCCATTTCGTAAAGAAACAGCAGTTCGCGGATTGTGTTGAGTGGATTGCTGTATCCGACACGGTCCGTATCCGGGCTGTTTTTATGGCAGAAGTTGGACCAGCATTCAGTAAAATAGAGCTGACGCTCGGTAAGCACGTCCCTGTTCAGACGTCGGTCGATACGCATAGGTCTGGAAATCTCTTGTACGGTGAGTTATGATTCATTCATACCATATTTAAATCATCTGCCGCCATGCGGGGGATGTCACCGAAAAAAACGGCTCTCCCTTCTGTCAGTGGCTCAGTCCCGGGAAGGCTCAGGGCCTCATCTTCAGAAAGCCACCCTTACTGGTGGCTTTTTTTTCAGCAGTCCGGGATCCTTGTTTCACCTTGGCACTCCTAGAAATTGCAGGTTGTAAAGCTCACAGTATTACATCATTGCTAAAATTGCATTGTATTCCGATTTTGTCTCTGATTATGCAATGTTCTGTTTCCCTTCGATCCGAAAAAAGCATGACCCGGATCTGCTTCCCCCCTCCGGGGCGCTGCGGCTATTTAACCCGACATGTGGGGGGAATGCCGCCACCGTCACGCTATATGCTGTATTTTCGCCATCTTTCGTGACCCGGCGAGCAGGGCGGAAAAAGGCCGCCCTGCGTCTTCACTGACCGTGGGAGCCTTCCGGAAAGCCGTTATACGCAAGAAAATCGGATCCCGCCGGAACCGGCATCCGGTAATTTAATGGCGTGGTTATATGCCTGGTTATTATCAGGTGAGTGATTATCACAAAGCGCGATAATACAAAAGGCAGGGATGGCGTCAGGAAGATATGTTTTCATGGCGGGAACATTTTATGTGGAATGAGTGAGAGGCGTGATGACATTTAAAGAGTTAATCAGTGTACTGAGACTCATGCACTATAAACTGGAGTGGCTGTGGATCCTGAATTTTGGCACCGGTACACCAGAACTTATAACGGGTGGGCGTTCACTTGCTGGATTTGATGCCCAGAGCAAAACATGGCGTTTTAATGCTGCCGACCGGTGCATTAAAGAAAGCGATAAAGTCTGGCCACCCCTCAATCGCCAGTCAGTTATGCAGCTGGATATGGGAGCAGTTAATTATATAAATCGGATGTACGGTGGTGATTCTGACGATTGACGGGATTTCACAACAGTGCAGGGGCGCTGAGTAATGGCGGGCGGGATTTCACATTTACAAAAACACACAGGAGGATGGCGTTATGGGAAGCCTCAAAGACCAGTTGATGGATATTGAAGCTGAACGATTTGATGAATGGCTTGAGGATAATTACCCGGATGTAGTCCCCAATTCTGAAGAATGGGAGCAGGCCGCGAACCTGTACTACTGGGAACAGGAGGCGCTTGCAGACCAAGCACAATGGGATCATGAACACGGGCTGTTTGTGGCTTCCCTGAATAATATTCAGGAGCGCTACCAGCATGCAAAACAGGAACTGAAGAAGCTAGATGCCCTGCTCGATAAGGAGCAGTCTGAACTGGTGTACAGGATGTCTTTCGTGCATACAGTTACAGTGATGGAGGCATACCTGATGTACTGCGCCAGGGCGCTGCTTGAGCATGACTGGCCACTTTGTCGTTTTCTTGTGGAGTATTACCTGAAGTCCGAACGTGTCAAAAAAAACGAAAAGCAGTCAGCTCGTGAGATGGAACTTCATATGTTCAGACCTGCTGCGCGCAATTATGTTTCCCGAATGACGTTTCATAACGTTAAAACTATTGAGCGCTATTTCGGTGCCGTACTCCACATCCCGCCCGTCTGGCCTGTTAAGCCGCTGGGCATCATTGCAGACTGGCGAAACGATCTGGTACACCGCAACGGCGTGGATGAATACGATGTGCCACGAGTCATATCAGCGCAGCAACTGCAGAATGCCCTGCAGAAAGTATCTGACCTGATAGAGGCCGCTCATCTGTCCCTGCGTCTGGAACTGGATTATTTCGGTAACTGGCGCACCGAGGAAAACCGGGAAATCATTTCATCAGCACTGTACATCCCTCCAGCCGGAGAAGAATCCTGATGACCGGACTCGTTACCCCTGGGCAGCATCCGGCACCTTCAGCGCTGTTACCGGTAGCCATCGACTACCCGGCCGCGCTTGCGCTGCGCCAGATGGCTCTGGTGCACGACGAACTGCCGAAATACCTGCTGGCACCGGAAGTCAGCGCCCTGCTCCATTACGTGCCGGATCTTCACCGCAAGATGCTGCTGGCAACCCTCTGGAACACCGGCGCACGGATTAACGAGGCACTGGCGCTGACGCGGGGGGATTTTTCGCTGGCGCCGCCGTACCCGTTCGTGCAGCTGGCCACGCTGAAGCAGCGCGCGGAAAAAGCCGCCAGAACGGCAGGCCGTGCGCCCGCCGGCAGTCAGGCGCACCGTCTGGTTCCGCTGTCCGACAGCCAGTACGTCAGCCAGCTGCAGATGATGGTGGCCACCCTGAAAATTCCGCTGGAACGTAAAAATAAACATACCGGCAGAATGGAAAAGGCACGCATCTGGGAGATCACCGATCGGACGGTCAGGACCTGGCTGAATGAAGCGGTCGAAGCCGCTGCGGCCGATGACATTACATTCTCCGTACCAGTGACGCCGCACACGTTCCGTCACTCCTATGCCATGCACATGCTTTACGCCGGTATTCCGCTGAAGGTGCTGCAGAGCCTGATGGGCCATAAGTCAGTAAGCTCGACGGAGGTGTACACGAAGGTGTTTGCCCTTGATGTCGCTGCCAGGCACCGGGTTCAGTTTCAGATGCCTGCAGATGAAGCAGTAAGTTTGATGAAGCAGATTACTCAACATGCGCGGTAAACCGGTGCATATACAGAGCTACTAGAATTATCTAATCGAAGCGCAAGGGAGATCTGACCATTTCGTTGTATAAGAAGGTGAGAGCATTTCACGTTTCATTTGCCACTCCGGCGCTATCCCTCGTCCGGCAAACCATATTTTTCCCAGTCCGGAATGGTTGATCCCGTCCAGCACTTTCATCAGCTCATCGCTGTTTGCGCGCGGCTGTATCTCGTCAAACAGGTTTAGCTGAGAAACTCCGGTGGGTGTAAAGTCATTCAGCATCACACCGGCCTTTGCATAACGATGGCCATCTATAAAAATACGATCCAGAGCTTTTACTGCGGCGGTGATGATGTCCCGTGTATCGAGTGTGGGAAGGAGCAGCTTTTCACTGGCCACGTTGCCGTAATAAGTCTCCTTGACTGCAAATGGTGAGGTTTTGACGAAAACCGAGATGTGCCGGCAATACTGTCGTTCTCCCCGTAATTTCTCAGCTGCCCGTTCGGCGTACTGACAAACAGCCTGACGCAGCGCCTCATAGGTTGTGATCCTTTCCCCAAAGGAGCGGCTACAGACAATCTGCTGTTTCGACGGAGGAGCCTCTTCAAGCGATATGCATGCTTCCCCATTCAGTTCGCGTACCGTGCGTTCCAGTACTACCGTGAAATTCTTGCGCACAAAGGTCGGGTTCATGCGGGCCAACTGCAGAGCAGTGGTGATCCCGTAGGTATTCAGTTTTTTGCCGATGCGACTGCCAACACCCCAGATTTCTTCGACTGGCTGCAGGGACAGCAGTTTCTCCGTTCGCTTCAGGTTTCCTGGTGTCAGGGCCAGTACGCCCCCGAACTGGGCCCATTCTTTTGATGCCCACTGCGCAGATTTAGCGAGGGTTTTGGTTGGCCCCATCCCCACACCGATTGTTAACCCGGTCCCGTTCTGGACATACTCGCGTAGTTGCCGGCCGAAATCCTCAAAATTCATGCAGCTATCGATGCCACGGATGTCGAGGAACATTTCATCAATGCTGTACTGTTCCACGCGCGGTGCCAGTTCTTCCAGGTGGGACATTACACGGTTGCTCATGCTGGCATAGAGCTCATAATTACTGGAGAACGTGACGATGGGTTCTGGAAATGACATCGCTTTGAGCTGAAACCATGGTACGCCCATTTTTATACCCAGAATCTTGGCTTCCTTTGAGCGTGCGATCACACAGCCATCATTGTTGCTAAGCACTACTACTGGTTTGCCACGCAGGTCAGGACGAAAGACTTTCTCACAGCTCGCATAAAAGCTGTTCACGTCGGCTAAGGCGAACATCACTGTGCTCCGCGAGTTTTATGAACAAAAGCGGTAACAACTCCAAAAATCTGTAGCTGCTCTGGCTCTGGCCATAGCGTTGGATACGCAGGATTCATTGGTTGCAGCCCCGGACGTGGGGTGAGCAGCAGTCGTTTAACGGTAAATTCACCATCGATCTCCGCGATAATGATATCGCCATGCCGTGCTGGTTCGGCCTTATCAACAACCATTAAATCACCTGAATGAAGACCGATGTCTGTCATTGAATTACCAATAGCTCGTACAAAGTAAGTAGAGCCACGTCGCTGAATGCAGTATTCGTTCAGATCTAGTTCGGCTTCTACATAGTCTTGTGCCGGGCTGGGAAAACCTGCGGAACAGCTCTCGATAAACAATGGAATCGATACTTCTGGCGGCTCTGATGTTGGACTAAGGAAGGATAAAACACGCATGATCTCACCCATTGATTAACTGTATGCATATACAGTATTAATTGAGGGGGTGAAAGAATCAAGTACTGTTTTTTAACTTGTTGATAAAGCATCGTTTGATGTTATTGTCTTATCATTACGTAAAACAGCAGATAATGATAATTAGACAAATATTAGTGCACTAACGCATTGAAAAAAGGAAAAAATATGTGTGCAGAAGAGGTAATAAGCTCCGTAGGTGATTTTCTTAAGGTGGTGAAAAGATTCTCACCGGGAAATGAAAAAGTTTTTTATCGTGGGCAGGGAAATGCTATTCATGGAGTGAATTCCAGCCTTTATCGCTTGTTAGATAATACGAAATTAAAACCGTTTAATATAACACAGTATAATTTTATTACTCAACAAATGCAGACTGATGACATTTCAGAGTATGTGTTGGCACATAAGCTTTATGAGAATTTTAAAGATAATCATGTTGTGTATCCTGATGTGAATATAATCAGCGGATACACTATGAACGAAATTGATCTTCATGTGACAGCTCAACACTATGGTTTATCGACAAGGGTTATCGACTGGACAAAAAGCCCATTAGTTGCTCTGTATTTTGCTACAGAAAAAAGAAAAAATTCAGATGAGCTAACTGATGCTTCTGTTTTTATGATTTGGGATACTCCAGATAGTAAATTAGATGTAGTGCAAAGCTCGAAATTTCTCGCTGCAATAAAATCAGAGAAAGATGCTTACAAGGAAATTTACCGTCGAAGTTCTCAGTTTTATAAATCTAACCATGCTCTTTATATTTCGAACCCTTCTGATCCAGTTTTATTGAAAAATATAAAAGATTATCTGGATGATGTAAGTTCACTCTTAATTCATTATGAACCAGGGACAGGGATTAAATTATATTTGAATCAAAGCCTTCATCTTTTTGATTTAATGACTCTGAATTTCAGTTTTACTGGTCAAAATCTTGTCACCCGTTTGTTTGGGAGTTTGACACAATTCTTAGGGGATCTAGACTACAATTACAGTAGGAGTCACGATAACGTTGATATTTTTAATAAGCATCAGACTATAATAAAACCACTACCGATAAATCAACGGGTAAAAAACCAGCAGGGCGTATTGCTTTTTTCAAATAAAATAAATGAAGAAGTTTATGCGGCCTCCATGTTTGGTGCAAGTAATACGGTGTCGAAAATAGATGAGGAAAGTCTTTCCGGTTTACAATCAAACTCGGGGCTTTTGAAGATAGTCATTCCAAAAGAGAAAATTATTGAAATCAGGAAGGAACTGGATTTATATGGATTCACTAAAGAATTCATATATCCTGAGATAATGTCTTTCACAGAGTATATGCAAGAGAAAATAGTTTCAGAAAGTCAAAATTGAATATATACCGTTATTTCATGATTTAAATGCGGAGCATACCAGCTCCGCTTTTTATTGTCGTAACCATTGAAAATGGATCGAGCTCTGATCTAATATGACTCTGTTGTACCGTTGCGTTGTATGCAACATGCCAATGCCTCGGCGATCTGAGAGAGGCGCCTTCGGGTGATCGCCATGCCAATGCCACCGTGACCTGAGAGGTGGCGCCTTCGGGCGGTAACTTCGTTTACCCTTTGAAAACGAAGATCGCATACAGTTTGAATCTGGCGATGAAGGTCCCTTTCACTTCTGTATCTGTTTTTTAGGTACGTCTTGCAGCCGTTGTCTGGTCGCAATTTTCTTATCGTTTTCACTCTTTATGACGCTGCTGGCCGTTGCGAACTTTGCAGCGTGGATATGACCATTTGGAACATTTGGGCATCTTCCACGACTGCATTGAGAGCAGAGGAGCGCGGCGTCACTTGTGCACGAGTGAAACGAGTACCAAGTGACGCGCGCAGCGCATAACTGGCAGAGCTGACGCACTGCCATTTCGACAACTTTTTTACCAACTGACCAACACGTATTTAAAGGTTTAAGGGCCTTAAAAACGTACTTCATTCACTGTTTGTTCATTTATCAACCAAACGTCTTTCCCGTAAAAACGGGTAAGGACTTCATTCTGAAAGGAGAAAATCGACACGATATCGATGGCGACACCAGTCAACATACTGGTGTGTGGAAGCAGACTGATTAATTTCAGCCCGGTGTAAACCGCGAACAGGTCAGAGACCTGGGGAGCTTCGCAATAACTCAACATTTCGCCGCCCCGATGCACAGATATCTGTCGAGACGCAGGAAGGGCAACCATAAACCGTGCCGTCGGGGTGAAATTCATCGTCTGTAGCTGTGGCGCAGCCGGTGTCAGTGCTTTTCCGTTCACGCAGACGGAAAAGCACTGACACCTGTTTAAATGGAGAGTTGACTATGGCAAAACTGAATAAGAATCTTAAAACGCTCGCCAGACAGGCCGGGGGGAGTTTTAAAACTGTTTCTGACCGTATGAAAATTGCTGACAGATTTGCTGAACGTTTATTAAAGCTTAACGTTCAGATCAGGGATATTAAGAACATCAAGACAGGGCATATTGAGCTGTATATGAAGAGTCGTCTTTCCGAAGAGATTTCTAAGCGTACACTTCAGAATGAAATGTCGGCTATCCGGGCTTTACTGCGGGTTGCAGGAAAAACCTTCATGGCTAATCCGGCGCACGAGAAACTGAGTAATAAGGCACTGGGGATTTCAGAAACGAGCAGGGATGGGACAAAAGTTGCGATTCCCGACAATTATTTCCGGCAAGTATTGACGGATGTGGAACAAAAGGATGAAGGCGTTGCGTATGCAATGAGGTTGTCGAGATTGCTCGGTTTAAGAACGGAAGAAACTATACAGTCCGCTAAATCATTACAAACCTGGCGAAAATCCTTAATCAATAATGAAGGGAAAGTACGGGTGGTATTCGGAACAAAGGGCGGTCGTCCGAGAGATACAACGGTAATAGATCGAGAGGCAACTCTGGCCGCAATCAATGCTGCACTGAAACATCTGAAAGAAAATAACGGGAAGTTAATCGATAAGCCTTCATTACATACCGCAATCGAACGTTATCGAAATGTGGTTCGTGAAGCCGGATTGACAGGGAAATACGCACCGCACAGTTTGCGTTATGCCTATTCTGTTGATGTTATGAATCTTCATATGAAAAACGGTTTCAGTAAACAGGAGGCACAGGCTCTTGCATCAATGGATTTGGGGCATGGCGATGGCAGGGGACATTATGTTGCTCGTGTTTATAATAAAGTTGAGTAACACCTTATTAAGGTGGTTTTTATATGGGGCATAAGATGAAAACGTTGAATCTAATTTTTTCCAGCTAGAGCTCACTGGCTGTTGAGTTGAATGATATTTCCATTTTAAACATGATATCTTTTGTGTCCCGGGTTGAAGGGCATATACAGTCTGGCCGCGCACATTCCATACTGGATGGCGTGAGTGTTGATGAACTGGGACTGATTCCGGCCGGGAGGAAAAAATATACTGATGAACTTTTCCAGTTGGGGAAATCCAGCATTGAGATCGAATTGAGACTGTAATTAAAATTGTGTAATTGCCTGTTTTTGATATGTTCACTCCAGTAAAGGAGACAGGCAAATTATGGACGAAAAGAAACTCAAAGCGCTCGCTGCTGAACTGGCTAAAGGCCTTAAAACCGAAGCCGACCTCAATCAGTTTTCCCGTATGCTGACGAAATTAACCGTCGAAACGGCGCTCAATGCGGAGCTGACTGACCATCTCGGGCATGAGAAAAATGCCCCAAAACAGGTTCAAACACCCGCAATGGCTACTCGTCAAAAACGGTGTTGTGCGATGACGGCGAGATTGAGCTGAACACGCCGCGCGATCGCGAAAATACCTTCGAACCGCAGCTGATTAAGAAGCACCAGACGCGTATCACGCAGATGGACAGCCAGATTTTATCCCTTTATGCCAAAGGCATGACCACACGTGAAATCGTCGCCACCTTCAAAGAGATGTACGACGCCGATGTGTCGCCCAAGTTGATATCTAAGGTCACCGACGCGGAAAAAGAGCTGGTCACTGAGTGGCAAAACCGGCAACTGGATACGCTGTATCCCATTGTTTATATGGACTGTATTGCTGTCAAAGTTCGTTAGAATGGCAGTGTGATAAACAAAGCTGTTTTCCTTGCGCTGGGTATCAATACCGAAGGCTAGAAAGAGTTGCTGGGCATGTGGCTGGCCGAAAATGAAGGTGCAAAGTTCTGGCTAAGCGTGCTGACGGAGCTGAAAAACCGAGGCAATCAGGACATCTTGATTGCCTGTGTGGATGGTCTGAAAGGCTTCCTGGATGCGATAAACAGCGTCTTCCCCAAGCCCATATTCAGCTGTGCATTATCCATATGGTGCGTAACAGCCTGAAATATGTAGCTTGGAAAGACTACAAAGCCGTTCCCAGCTGCCTGAAGACGGTTTATCAGGCCTTGACCGAAGATGCGGCACTGATGGCGCTGGATGCGTTCGCGGAAGTCTGGGACGATAAATATCCGCAAATCAGCAAAAACTGGCGTGCGCACTGGGAAAACCTCAACACGCTTTTCAGCTATCCGCCGGATATCCGAAAGGCCATGTACACAACAAACGCTATCGAATCGCTGAACAGCATGATCCGGGCAGCCATCAAGAAACGCAAAGTGTTCCTGACAGATGACTCGGTACGGAAGGTTATTTATCTGGCGATAAAGGATGCGTCGAAAAAATGGAGTATGCCGATCCAGAACTGGCGGCTGGCGATGAGTCGTTTCATTATCAAGTTCGGTGATCGCCTGAGCGACCACCTTTTACGAATGGGCAGTTACACAGAATTACTGACAGGCTCAAATTAACCAGTGATGTATACTACCCTGACATTTACTTTCTCTCTACGCCAAAGGTATCTAAGGAAGGTGCGATTTAATCAGTCATGACGATCCAGAGCCTGGATATCCTCCTTACGCGGCAAAGTAAGCACCCCAGTTTGGACAATATTTAATCTCCCCCATCAACTCAGGGTAAGCAAAATGTCACT
>OKVJ01000128.1_pt1 | contig 34078 bp, 29 predicted proteins | sample 1606921 | NCBI WGS metagenome assembly OKVJ01 (sample SAMN03281016, study PRJEB24777) | human gut metagenome | isolation source: fecal sample PR161 from 1 month old female Malay infant, caesarean...
ACATAAACTTCACTATATGATTCATTTAAGAAATATAAATTAGATAAAGCTCTATCAACCTCTACATAATTAAATTGCTTATTGACCTCTACGTCATACCCCATTGCATCAAATACTGTAAGTAATGGTAAATTTACTCCTGCTGCTCTTTCTACACACATCGTTCCTGCTATTCTTGTTGCAACTTCTAATAATTTATATTCACCATTCATGTTTTTTTTCACTTGAAAAAACCATGCTCCTTGCATCTTTATTCTTTTATTTATTTCTTCAGCTATTCTTTTTATAGTCTCATCAGAATCTTGTAAATAAGAATTAACGCTTATTCCATTTTTTATTCTATTTCTTACTCTAAAACTACAATAACGCAAATCTTTATTTTTATCAGTAAAGCAATCAATTGTATATTCTTCTCCAGGTAAATATTCACATATTACATTTTCATAATTTCTGTGCTCTAATTCAAAACATAAAGTTTCTTCATTATCAATTTTCATAAATCCCCTTGAACCATATCCTCTATCTGGCTTTATTATTACAGGATATTCCTCTATCTCATTAGGAGAATTATATACTTTAGGTACAAAATCACAGTTTGATAAGACCTCATATGTATTTTTTTTGCTACAACAAGTATCTACAGCTTCATGTGATGGTGCTAGTACTTTAGCTGATAATTTTTCCCTATTAGAGCTTAAAACATTCATGACTTCATCCATTGCTGGAAATATAAAATCTATCTTTTCTTTTTTAATCAAATCATTTAATTTATCAATAAAATTATTATCTGAAATCATCGGAACTTCTTCTGAATAATTTTTATATACAAATTTCCCATGATCCGATACACTAGATGCACCTATTAAAGTTATAAAATATATATCTTTTAGTGCATTATGTATTTCTAATCCTATTTCTGATCCACATGGAAACACTAAAATTCGTACTTCTTTCATATGTTTTTATTCCTTTCTTCAATTTGAACTTTAACTATTAAGATCAAATTTAAGATGATTTATTGTTTTCTCTATACCATCCTCTAAATTTGTCACAGCACTCCATTCTAGCATTTCTAATTTTTCTGAACTTAAGACAGCTTTGTTAACTTTTGAAAAACTTGCCTTTTCATTTTGTGTAGGAATTTCAAACTTTATATCAACTGAAGAAACTTCAGCAATTTTTTCTGCTAATTCTTTTATTGTACATTGTGATTTCCTATCTGAAATATTATATGCTTCTCCATTTTCTCCAAAAGCTAATATATAAAGCAATGCTGTTGCTGAATCTATAACATAGCAATGAGATCTTTCTAACAATCCATCACTTTTTAAAACAATATCTTTTCCTTTTGAGCCACTTCTTATAAATTGACATATAGCTCTACTATCATTTTCTTTCATTGTTGGTCCATATATATGACATGGTCTTGCTATCACAATATCAGCATCATACTGACTTATGTAACTTTGGCATAACACCTCTGTTGCACGTTTACCTGATGGATATGAAGTCCTTGGTGATGAATAATCTAAATATCCAACATAATCTTCTGAAAAACTTGTATTTTTTTCATCTAATAAACCATACATTTCTCCCGATGATATATACAATAATCTTTTTACATTATTAGAAGTATAATATTTTAGTAAATTATTCATTCCTATAAAGTTAGATGTAATAGTATCCACAGGATTATTGCTAATCATAGCTGGATCAGCATTGCTCCCTCCATGAATTATATAATCTACATCTAAATTCATATCTATTTCATTACAAATATCATGTTCTAATATTTTAAAGTTGCTATTTGGAATATAGTTGCTAAAACGACTTCTTAAATATGCTCCATTTCTAGCCATTGCATATACCTTTATATCTGCGTCATATAATTTATTTAATTGCATAAAAACATCAACTAAACATGATCCAATCATTCCTGATGCACCGATTATTAAAACGCTGGAATTATACAGTTTATCAAATTTTCTACATTTAACTAGTGTACTATGTATTTCCTCATTAAATTTATTTATATTCATAACTAATACCTTCTTTTACACATATGATTATTCTTGACCGTAGTATGCATTTTTACCATGTTTTCTATAAAAATGTTTATTTAGTAAAGCATCTGGAATATTTTGAATTCCTGAGCCTTTTATTTGGGTAACATGCCATGCCATCATTGATATTTCTTCTAATGTAACTGCATTTTCTACAGCTTTATCTATTGTAGATCCCCAAATAAATGGGCCATGATTTTTAACTAATATAGCTGGAATTTCCTCAGCTTCTTTTTGTGTTATTGTATTTGATATCTGCTTAGCTATATTCTTTTCATAATTATCAGCTATATCTATATCACTAAGATCATCAGTACATTTTATTGTCCCATTAAATGCATCTGCATGTGTTGTACCAAATGGTGGTATTCCATCTCCCATTTGAGCCCAAATTGTTGCCCATCTTGAATGTGTATGTATAATTGAACCTATAGAATCAAAATTCTTATATAATTCTAAATGTGTAAATAAGTCCGATGACGGCTTCAAATCACCACTTAATATATTTCCCTCTAAATCAACAGCCACCATTTTTTCAGGAGTCATATCCTCATATTTTACTCCTGATGGTTTTATTACTACAATTCCTTTTTCTCTATCAATTGCTGAAACATTTCCCCAAGTTAGTACAACAAGACCATATTTAGGTAATAATAAATTAGCTTCACAAACTCTTTTTTTTAAACTTTCTAACATAACCCTCTCCTAATATTATAACAATTTTCTACTTTTTAATATTGATTTAAATATTTCCAAATCACCTTGAGTAGTTAATTTTATATTTGTTTCTGATCCTTGTGAAAAATGAACTTCTTCACCTAATTCAATCATCATAGTACAACTTGCCACTGAATTTGTTATTCCTCTTCTTAATGCTTCTTCATGAGCCCATTTTAATCTCCCAATTGGAAATGCTTGAGGTGTCTGAGTCATAGCAAGTTCATTTCTTGGTACTACTTCATTAGATTTATTATCTTCATCAGCATTTATTCTTAATACTGCTGTAGTACATGGTATAGTAACTATAGCTGAACCATAATTCTCACATTGTACAATACAATCTGAAATTATTTCTTCTGTTACTAATGGACGTATTGCATCATGTATTAATAATAAATCAGTTTCTTTATACCTATTTGACGCCTCATCTACTCCATTTCTAATAGAGTCCTGACCATTATTTCCACCTGAAATTACCCATTTCAATTTAGTTATATTATATTGTCTAGCATAAGCTTTTAAAATATCATGCCATCCATCTATACATACAACACCAATTTCATCAATATTAGGATGTTTTTGAAATGCTTCTAATGTGTATATTATTATTGGCTTATCATTTACATTTAAAAATTGCTTTGGTATTTGCTTACCCATTCTTTGCCCAGTTCCACCAGCAATAATTAATCCAATATTCATTATCTCCACCATCTTTCTAAAATTTATTTTATTTTCAATCTTCTTTTGATTTCATTTGTTATACGTTCTGAATTATCAATTGCATTTACTTCGTCATCAAAGAAATACTTACATACTTCTTTTCTCATTTTACTATCTTTTTGTGGATTTTCTATGTATTTTTCTATTTCTTTTAAAGTATCTTCCCATGTATATGTTTTAGGTCCCGGAGTATTTTCAAAATAATCTAAGTTAAAACCAGCATCATCTTCAATAAACTTATCATAATCATGACACATATATACTACTGGCCTATCAAGCATTGCAAAGTCAAATGATATAGAAGAATAGTCTGATATAACTACACTATACTTACCTAAACTTGGATAAACATCTTTTTCATCATCTAATTCTATCCTATCTAAGTTTCTTATCTTATTAATTATTTTTATCTTATAATTTCTCCATGTATGTGGATGCAATCTAATTATAAATTTTGAATTTAATTCTTCCATTCTCTGTTGAATATAATCCAATGAATTCAAGCAATATTCTACATTTTCCACTTCTAATGAATAATTCATTCTATATGTTGGTGCATATAATATTAAATTTTCTTCTGAAGGCTTTGTTAAATATAACGGTAAGTTTCTTGGATGTCCAGCCATAAGATAATTCTCTCTTGGTACATTCCACATTTCTCCTATCATATCTATACGTTCTTGTCCAGGACATACAAATAAAAAGTATTCTTCAAATAATTCTCTATAAAATGCATGTCTAAAATATTTTATTTTCTTAATTACTCTTTTAATTATATTATCTCCATTTTGCGGAAGTATATCATAACTATATTGTACACCTGGCACATCTGTATTCTTTACTTTTTCTCCATTCCCCATAGATTTTAATCCAACTCCATGCCATAACTGTACTACCTTAGTAAAATAATTATAACCTAGTATACTTGGATAATCTGTCATTCTAAAATGATCTGTTACAGCAATAGTGGCCCTCATCATTTTCCATATACCTTTTAATGATGTTGATATGTACACTTCTTTTCCCTGTTTTTTCAATTTATTATATACTGCTTTATCTCTAGTTAACCATACAGCATTTATTTCAGGATTGTTTTCTGTTACATATTCAAAATAATATTTAGAGTTATCTAAATATCCTCTTTGTCTAAAAGATGTAAATACCCATAAGTTCTTTTTCTTTGGAATCAATGAAGAAAATAAATATACAATTAAACCTATTAAACTTTTTAACTTTTTAACAAATGTACTTTTTTTGATACTTGCAATTTTCTTTCTAATTTTTGTATATATTTTTACAAATGGAGCTAACATGTGCATAAAATATCTATCTCTTGCAACAGTTTTATTACCTTCCCATGTATATGTATTAGTCATTCTCCTACTATCCCAGTAAAAAGATAAATATGCAATCATTGAAATTCTACAAGCTTCTGGATAATCTCTAAATAATTCAACAATCTTATCTTCCATTTTATATTTTACTAAAACTCCAAGATAATTAGATACTTCTTGTTTTATTCTATTTTCAATACTTATAAGTCCATATGATTTATAATTATCAATAAAAAATTCCCTAACTCCACTTAGATAAGTTATATATGCTATTCTTGTTTTCATCATATTAGTATCAATATCTTTAGAATTAGTAACTCCTGCATCATGTTTCCTATATATACCAACAATATCATCTGTAAATTTTAATTTTCCATCCCCAACTTGCAACATAACATATGGAGTGTCTCCCATGTAAGTTTTATAAAACCATTCAGGTAATTTTACTATTTCTTCATTCACTCTTAACATAGTTGCACAAGCATGTGTTATATTATTAGCTACTAAATTATTTATATTTACTAAATTATCTTTTGGCATTTTGAATCCTGGTAAAAAATCAGGTTGATAAAAATACCCATCTTTATTTCTTTTATAATAATCCTTTAAAAACCAATCTTCTGGAACTTCTAATCTTAATCTTCCACTAACTCCATTTATATCTGGATTATTTTCTAAAAAATCTACTTGCTTTTGTAATTTATCATAATCAATCCAATAATCATCACCATCACAAAACGCAATATACTTAGTGTCTACACGTTCACATAAATCCCCAAAATTATGTATGCTACCAATATTTTCTTCTCTATGAAAAGGTATTATAATATCTGGATATTTATTAACGTATTCATCAATTATTTTTCGTGTTCCATCAGTACTACAATCATCCCCAATAAATACTTGAAACTTAAAATCAGTTTTTTGTCTTACTATACCTTCTAAACAATCTCTAATATAATTTTCATGATTATATGTTACACATACAACTGTAACCATAATATCTGTTCTTATTTCTTTCTTTTCTATTTTTTCTATCGTCTCAAACATATTTTCTCCTTATTAAAACTTATAATATAATTTTCTAAATAGATTAATAGGAATATATAGTATTGCTTTTAATTTATTATTAGTATAAGCAAATGCTTCATATACACTTATCAAACTGTTCTTACATGGATGCTTAAAAAATAATATTATAGCATCAGAAAAAATCTGCATTCTATAATTAAAAAATTCAAACTTTTTATTAAAATATACTAGAGCAATTTCTTCATTTTTTTTAGTAATATCAATTTCTTGTTTAATTCTATCTAAATTATTTTTGTAAAGCATATTTGTACATTTAGCACTATTATCTATTTCTGTAAAGCTTCTATACGATGACATTTTTTTATCTATAAACTTAAAATTGCCATTGAATAATAAAATCATCATAATTGTTCTATCACTTATTAATCTATGTACTCCTATAATTAATTCATATTTGTTACCTTTAAAAACATTTTTAAAAAACCAAGTACCTAATTGACCCGGTAATGTAATTCCATCAAAATCCTCAATAGTAAAGACCCCCTTTTGCTTTATCCAATTTAGTTTTTGATTTTTTATTACACCACCACTTTTATCCACAATATCAAATTTATGAGTACATCCTATGTATTTACTGTTTTCTTGCATAAATTCATATTGAATTTGAAGTTTTTTTTCATCAGTCCAATAATCATCACCTTCTAATGTTGCCAAGTATATTCCATTAGCTTTACACAAAAGCTCATATATATTTTGGGTTGCACCAATATTCTCTTTTCTTAAAACTATCTTAAATAACTTTGGGTATTTTTGAGCATATTCACAGAGAATTTCTTGAGTACCATCAGTAGATGCATCATCACCTACTAATATTTCATATTTAAAAGATACTTTTTGCATTAAAATGCTATCTAATGCTTTTCTAATATAGTTACTTTGATTATATGTAATTACAACGACTGAGACCCCTATAGAATCTTCATGTTCAATCTTAATAATTATCACACCCTTTAGTTACGTCATTACCTATAATACCTTTTCAGCTAAACTTAGTGCAGCCTCTATGGTTTTGTCCATATCAAAATACTTATACATACCTAATCGACCACCAAAAAATACATTAGGTACTTTTTCTTTTGATAACTTTAGATACTCTTTATACAATGAATTATTTTTTTCGTCATTAATTGGATAATACGGTTCCATTTCTTTATTCCACTTAACTGGATATTCATATGATATAACTGTATTTTTTTGTGTTCCAAATTCAAAATGTTTATGTTCAATTATTCTTGTATATGGAATATCCCTATCTGTATAATTAACTACTGCATTCCCCTGAAAATCTTCTATATCCAGTTCTTTTAATTTAAACTCTAAACTTCTATATTCTAGTTCTCCTAAACAATAATCAAAATATTCATCTATAGGTCCTGTATATATAGTATATTTAGATACTTCCCCATTTTCAGCCATAAATTTCTTATAATCTGTATTTAATAAAACTTCAGTTTCTACAAGCATTTTTTCTATTATTTTAGTATATCCATTCTTAGGAATCCCTTGATATGTATCATTAAAGTAATTATTATCAAATGTGAATCTTAAAGGTATTCTCTCTATTATAAAAGAAGGTAACTCACTGCATCTACATCCCCACTGTTTTTCAGTATATCCCTTTATGAGCTTATAATAAATATCACTCCCTACTAAAGATACAGCTTTCTCCTCTAAATTTCGGGGCGATTTTATATTTAAATGTTTAATTTCTTCCATAATTTTTTCTTTAGCTTGCTTTGGAGTGTGCACCCCCCACATTTGATAAAATGTGTTCATATTAAAAGGAAGATTATATAAATCTTCCTTGTAGTTAGCAATTGGTGAATTAATAAAATTATTGAATTCAGAAAATTTATTTATATAGTCCCATACTTGCTTATTACTTGTATGAAAAATATGAGCTCGATATTTATGTATATTTATACCCGATTTTTCTTGTGTATAAATATTTCCACCTATATGTTTTCTCTTATCTATAACTAAACATTTTTTTCCTTTTTTTCTTGCTTCATATGCAAATGTTGACCCAAATAATCCCGAACCAACTATCAAAAAATCATATTTTTTATTCATATATTTCACCTATTTTTTATTTAAAAATTCTTCATACCTATCGCAAATTTCTTCAGGTTCTCCAAAAGCAATTTGCTTTCCCTTATCAAGCCATAAAACCTTAGTTGACATCCTTCTTATTTGCTCCAATGAATGAGATACTAAAATTGTAGTTACTCCACTATTAATTATCTCCATCATTTTCTCTTCACTTTTTTTTCTAAAAGCACCATCACCAACAGACAGTACTTCATCTAGAATTAATATATCCGGGTTAACAAGGCATGCAATAGAGAATGCTAGTCTTGATTTCATTCCTGATGAAAGTTGTTTAAAAGGTCTATCTTGAAATGTCTTTAGTTCTGCAAACTCAATTATTTCATCATATTTTTTATTCATAAATGACTTAGTATACCCTAACATTGCCCCTCTTAGAAATGTATTTTCCCGAACAGTAAGATCACCATCAAAACCTGAAGTTAATTCTAATAATCCAGCAATATTACCATTTACTTTTGCATTACCTTCTGTTGGCACCATGATACCACTTATAACTTTCAATAAAGTTGACTTTCCGGCACCATTTCCACCTATTATACCTAGTAATTCTCCTTTTGCTAGCTTAAAATTCACATTTTTCACTGCCCAAAATTCATTTATTTTATAATCTCTTTTTAGTCTTCTTACAACATACTCTTTAAGACCAATATCCTTAAAATCTCCCATAATATATCTTATTGATACATTATCAATAATTATTGAATCCATACTACTCTCCTACATATAATATAAAAATTTATAATTATATTTTTTATTTTATCAAGCTTAGATAAACCACCAGAATCACTTAAATTTATAAAGCTATTGACACCACCACTTGAACTGTTTGCTCTTTCAACAGAAAAAACATCAACTAAATTGTCTTTCGAAAGCTCTTTTATTTGATTATAGGCACGGAGAGCATCCCCTGTAATGATTGGCCAAGGAAAACGCGCAGTTACAAATAAAATTTTCTTCATCATCCAACCTATCTGATTCTTATATTATATAAGGCACATAAATGCAAAAGATGTCATACAGCATCAAATTGATAAATTATTTTTATCTATTAATCAATTTTAGCAAATATGCACCATAGTTTGTTTTCCCTAATATCTTCGCTCTTGTATATAAATCTTCATCGCTTAGCCAGCCATTTCTCCAGGCTATTTCCTCCAGGCACGCTATCATCATACCCTGACGCTTCTGTACCGTCTCAACAAAGCTTCCTGCCTCAATCAAACTGTCATGAGTACCCGTATCAAGCCAAGCAAACCCTCGACCTAACAACTCTACTGTCAACATATTATTTTCTAGATAAACTTGGTTTACAGTTGTAATTTCAAGCTCACCTCGGGATGACGGCCTTATATTTTTTGCTATATCAATAACTTTATTATCGTAGAAATACAGACCTGTCACTGCCCAATTGGATCTAGGCGTTTCCGGTTTTTCTTCAATACTCAAGGCCGCGTAATTTTTGTCAAATTCGACGACACCAAAACTCTCTGGATTCATAACCTGATAACCAAATACAGTAGCGCCCTTACTTCTACTTGCTGCTGTTTTTAATTTAGGTGTAAACCCTTGACCGAAGAATATATTATCCCCAAGAACCAAACAAACAGAATCATTACCAATAAACTTGTCACCAATGATAAATGCTTGAGCTAAACCATCAGGGCTGGGTTGGATTGAATATTTTATGTTTATGCCAAAATGATTACCATCACCGAGCAGACGTATAAATCCTGGTTGATCTTCTGGTGTAGTAATAATCAAAATGTCTTTTACTCCAGCCAACATTAATACAGAAAGCGGGTAATAGATCATCGGTTTGTCATAAACAGGGAGTAATTGTTTCGACACGCCCATCGTAATTGGATATAATCGCGTGCCTGAACCTCCCGCTAAAATAATCCCCTTCATTACTTATTGCCCCCGTAATTTTGCTTTATCCAGGAGTGGTAATTTCCGCTATTAACATTTTCTAACCATTGTCTATTGGCTAGAAACCACTCGACTGTTTTACGAATCCCGCTTTCAAAAGTCTCCAGTGGTTTCCATCCCAGTTCCGTGCTAATCTTTGTAGCATCAATTGCATAACGACGGTCATGACCAGGTCGGTCTTTTATGAAGGATATTTGTTTTCGATAAGAGCCGTTTTTTGGGATAAATTCATCCAACAAATCACAGATGGTAAGTACCACATCGAGGTTTTTCTGTTCATTATGACCTCCTATATTATAAGTCTCACCGATTTTACCTTGCGTCACAACTTTATATAAAGCACGGGCGTGATCTTCAACATACAGCCAGTCACGTATTTGATCTCCGTTGCCATACACTGGCAAAGCTTTACCTTCCAGAGCATTAAGAATAACCAATGGGATTAATTTTTCTGGGTAATGATACGGGCCGTAGTTGTTTGAACAGTTGGTTACGATGGTAGGTAAGCCGTAGGTTCTCAGCCATGCGCGGACTAGATGATCACTGGAAGCTTTTGAAGCAGAATACGGGCTGCTCGGAGCATATGCAGTTTTTTCAGTAAACAGCGGCACTTCAGTGTTCTTTGCGACTTCATCTGGATGTGGGAGATCGCCATACACTTCATCTGTAGATATATGATGGAAGCGGAATGCCTTTTTTCTCTCCGCGCTCAGTTCGAACCAGTATTTTCGGCTAGCTTCTAATAGCACATAAGTGCCGATAATATTAGTCTCGATAAAGGCTGCAGGACCATTTATTGAACGATCAACATGACTCTCAGCCGCCAGATGCATCACAGCATCAGGTTTATGACATGACAAAATACGTTCAATTGCCACGTTATCGCAAATATCAGCTTGTTCAAAATAATAACGATCGCTATCTGCTACAGAGGCTACCGTTTCAAGATTGCCGGAGTAAGTCAGTTTATCAACATTAATCACAGTGTCCTGCGTATGATTAATAATGTGTCGTACAACTGCAGATCCGATAAAGCCAGCTCCACCTGTGACCAGTATTTTCACGTTTATTTCGCTCTTAATGTTTTCTGAAACAAAAGATGACGTACCTACTTCTCTATTTACTTAAGATAAGTAAACAGGGTAGACAAAGGCGACGATACACTTTTTTAATTCACATTTTCATTCCAGAGTAAATCACAGATACCATCAGTTGGATTGAACGCGGCAGGTGCCTGCAAGAGTATCTCACGCACGCGTTCGTAGTCGAACTCGCTGCATGCTTTGTCGAGATCGTGGAGAATAATGCTCATCTCACTCCACGGCAACATCACCTCGTTAGCAGTCCTGATACGCGGGTGCTGCGTAACGGATACATTGTCTCCGATAAGCAACTCTTCATACAGTTTCTCACCAGGCCGCAGACCCGTTGTTTTTATCGCAATATCACCATAAGGGTTTTTATCATCGCGAACGGTAAGCCCTTGCAACGTAATCATGCGGTGCGCAAGGTCGATGATCTTGACGGGTTCCCCCATATCCAGAACAAAAACATCGCCGCCCGTGCCCATGGCTCCCGCCTGGATAACCAATTGAGCCGCTTCAGGAATGGTCATAAAGTAACGCGTGATATCTTCGTGAGTCAGCGTCACCGGTCCACCTGCAGCAATCTGTTTTTCAAATAACGGCACAACTGAGCCTGATGAGCCTAACACGTTGCCGAAACGAACCATACTGAAGCAGGTTTTACTGGATTCCTTCGCCAGCGCTTGCAGCACCAGCTCCGCCATGCGCTTGGTCGCCCCCATGGTGTTGGTAGGGCGAACGGCTTTATCAGTCGAAATCAGAACAAAGTTTTCAACACCGCAACTTGCCGCAGCCTGAGCGCAGCTCAACGTACCAAAGATATTATTGCGCACGCCATCAAGTACGTTGAACTCGACAAGCGGTACATGCTTGTACGCCGCAGCATGATAAATTGTGTCGACGTTGAATGCTCTGATTAACCTTTCGAGATGCTCTTTATCCTGAACGTTTCCGAGAATCGGATAGATTTTAACCTTAAAATCTTGAGCCAGATTCAGGTTACGCAGTTCGGAATCAATGGAATAGAGGGAGAATTCGGACAGTTCGAACAGAATAAGCTGGTTTGGCTTATTTTTAATTATCTGTCGGCATAGTTCAGACCCTATAGACCCCCCTGCCCCGGTAACCATCACTGTTTTCCCGTTGATATTACGCGATATCAGTTCCGGAATGGGTGAGACAGGATCGCGGCCCAGCAGGTCTGTAATAACGACTTTCCGCAAGGAATCAATACTTGCCTTCCCCTCCACCAGATCGACCATTCCCGGTATGGAGAGCACTTCGCATGGCAGACCTTCCAGGGTTTTAATGACTTCGTTCTTTCTTGCCCGGCTTGCGCTTGGCATGGCCAGCAGAATTTTCTTCGCTTCGTATTTCTCAACCAGCCAGGGCAGTTTTTCTGGTGCGAAGACGCTTACCCCGTGAATCACCTGACCTTGCAGGGCGCGATTATCGTCGACAAAAGCAACGGGGTAATATTCGTCCATCTGACTCAGCGCAGGCAGTAATTGACGACCCGATGCACCTGCACCATAAATAACTACCCGAGTACCCAGATTCAACCCACGATTCACCAACATCCTCATTCCAAGCCGTGATCCGGCAATAAGCAGTAGACCGAATGAGAAATAGATAAAAGGAATCGTTCTCGGCAAATAGAGGTTGGTATAGAACGCTGCGATAATAAGTAAAATGGACGATATGACCATCCCCATCGTTACGACCAATAATATCTTAGCAGTAATATAACGGATTACTGCCCGATACAGTCCTAATTTAACAAATATTGCCAGAGTAACTAAAATTATTGAGAAAATAAAAAGCCAATGCTCCGTACTATATAATGGAGTCATTGAATCAATACGCACCCAAAATGCAAACCAAAATGCGCACAACAGAAGCACAACATCTATAGAGAGTGTGATAATACGTTTTATTGGTCGTGGTAAAGATATTAAATAATTTAGCATACTAAAAACTGGTCGCCTCACTAAAGCTTGCATTCAGTTTATAAAATAGTACCAGCAGGACACACTGAGTAATCGTCTACTTTAGTATTATAACCGCCCACTGTCCCCGCCTGGAGAAACGCTGCTTTCCCAATCACAGCGCTGCCCGCAAGATGGACACCAACACCTAAATGAGCGAAATCACCAAGAATGGCATCGTGATCTATTGTCGAGTGGCTATTCACAATAGTCGCCAAACCTAATTTTGCGTTGGCACCCACTACAGCTCCCGCTAACACAACAGTTCCCTCAGCAAGGGTCGCCGATGGACTGACAAATGCAAAGGGATGTATAAGCGTTACAGGATGAATACCTAAGCCGAGCAGTTGCTGATAGAGCTGCTCTCTGACTTTATTGTTTCCGATGCCAATAGCGACATGACTAACCTTACCAATATGTAACTGTAGTTCGGAAATTTTTCCAATAATCAGCTGATTAATTTCCTGGCAGGCAGAGGTATTATCGTCGAGGAAAACGATATCCTTATATCCCAACAGTCTCGCTGTCTCGTACAGCGTACGGCCATGACCACCCGCGCCCAAAATCAATAAGTCATGCATTGACGTTGCTCTCTTTGTCTTTAACTCCTGCACCACATTTCAGTGCAACAACGAGAAGCGGGAACCAGGCGATGAGCAGCCCCACAACACCATCAATTTTGCCTGAGGCAATAAAAAAGGCGAAGGGGAAAAGCCACAGCAGATTGACGGCAATTGCCAATGATGTCACCGGAACGTGGCTGCCATATTTTCTTGCGAGGATTTGGTAGCCATGGCTGGCATGTGCTTCATAGACCTTTTTACCTGCTACGAGCCTCCTCAATAGCGTTGTCGTGGCATCGACAATAAATATGCCCAGCAAGCATAATTCTGCAATAAAGAAGTGCGAGTCAACTTTCGCAATATGCAGGATCATCAGTCCGATTGTTATCCCAAGAAAACCACTTCCGGCATCGCCCATGAAGATTTTCGCGACCGGGAAGTTCCAGACAAGAAAGCCGGCTCCGGCACCAATAAGGGCAAGCGTGAGAGGATAAATAGTGCCTGGCGCGTCTGTATACGGGTTGATAGCCATCAATACCGCACTACATGCAGCAAAGGTGATGGCCTCCGAGCTAGCTAAGCCATTAATCCCATCCATAAAATTATATAAGTTAAGCATCCAGACCAGATAAACGCAGCCCAGAATCATACCAACCCAGGATAAGGAAACGTCATAACCGAACAGCGTAATGACAGGGAAAGAACCTAAGAAATAGATGCCGATTGCTGCCGCAAGGAAATGCATCAACAGACGCCAGCGTGCCGCGATATGACCGTGATCGTCAAGGAAACCGATGATGGCAACAATCAATCCTGGAATAAATAAACCCAGGAAGCTATCCAGCGTCAGCGCGCGGCTGAAATAAAACCAGACTAACGCCGCCAGGAGCGTCAGAACGATAGCCACTCCGCCCCCTCGTGGGGTTGGTACCGAATGCGAACTTCGCTGGTTTGGACGGTCAATAACGTTATGCTTAATGGCATAACCACGTAGCCCCCAGGTCAGCGCGCATGATATTAAAAAAGCGAATATCACAATCCCAAAACTCATCATTATTTATTACCTTCGATATAATATTTCGCCGTTTTTTTCATCGTTTCAAAAAGGGTTATCGGGGGCGTCCAGTTTAAATGTTCCCGGGATTTAGAGGCATCGACTTCCAGATCGCCAAACAGCTGATCGTAAATACCTCGTTTACCAACTGAAGAAAGCAATAACCTGAAGATACCCGTTGGAAATGAGACCAGTTTCGCTTTAATGCCCATTCCTGAGGCAAAGGCATTAATCATATCTTCGGTTGAAGGACGTTCTGCATCGGCGAGTAAATAGAGTTGATTTTTGGATTTCTCATTTACCACGCATTCGCTGATGAAACTGACGACATTATCCAGAGACACCAGCGCTCGCTTGTTCCTGACATTTTTAAATGGCAACGGTAGGTTTTTAGAAACCAGTTTTAAAAGGCGCTGTATATTACCCGGTGCATTTTCACCACAAATCAATGCCGGGCGAACAATGGTGATCGCCATATCGCTTTCTGCAAATTGATTAAGCAGACTCTGCTCGGCTTCTCTCTTGGAAATGGCGTAATCAGAGGTGGGTTGTGGCTCCGAGGCCTCAGTAAATGGGATCCCTGAGGTGGCATTACCGTTAACGCCGATTGAGCTTACAAAGATAAAATGTTTAACTCCGCTGGTCGCAGCATCGCTCGCTAATTTCATCGTTGCGTCGTGATTGACACGGCGAAATTCCGCTAAAGCGTCCTGAGCATCATCATTAAGGATATGTGCCCTTCCTGCGGTATGAATGACAGTGTCGCATCCTTGCAGGAGATTTAACCAGTTGGTATTGGCTGAGATATCACCCAGGTTGTAAATGCCCTGTTCAGGGTTCTCCTGCTTGCGCGTTGTTAATATCACCTCGTGTCCTGATGACTTCAACGCCTGGACTAAAGCAGTTCCAAGAAACCCGGTCCCGCCCGTCACCATTACTTTCATTGACATCCCCTATCGGCTCAATCTGATATTTACGCCCGCACGTAGTGCAGATTTGCGTGAAACTGTCTCGTTCACAACTGTTCGTTTAAAATTCAATTGTAAATGCCAGGCACGCTACCGCCCCTGGCTTAACAGCTACCAGTGCACTGAGCGATGTTTGATTAATGATTTTGCTTGTCTGGTTACAGACAAAAACTGGCGTTAATTGTCGTCCTAAACGACCTCAGAAACAAGCACAAATCGCTACAAAGCTGCTGAGATTTGAATCAGATAACCCTATGTAATCATTAAAATTAATAACAAAAAACGGCAGTTATCATTTTGGTTATGTCTCAACACCAAAAATGATAACTGCGTTTGTTCTGGATGCGGAAGGAATATCAGTCGTTAGCCAACAGCTTCTCAATCCGGTTTCTGAACTTCGCCCCTTCCTTCAGGTTGCGCAGCCCATAGTTCACAAACGCCTGCATGTATCCCAGCTTCTTACCACAGTCGTAGCTGTCACCTGTCATCTGCATTGCGTCAACGGACTGTTTTTTCGCCAGTGCTGCAATTGCATCGGTCAACTGGATACGATCCCAGGCGCCTGGCTCAGTTTTTTCCAGCTCCGCCCAGATATCGGCATTCAGGACATAACGGCCAACCGCCATCAGATCCGAATCCAGCGTCTGCGGCTGATCGGGTTTTTCGATGAATTCAACGATGCGGCTCACCTGCCCTTCCGTCTCCAGCGCTTCTTTTGTCTGGATAACGGAGTACTCGGAGAGATCGCCCTTCATGCGTTTCGCCAGCACCTGACTACGGCCCGTTTCATTGAAACGAGCCACCATTGCCGCCAGGTTGTAACGCAGCGGATCGGCTGAAGCGGTATCGATGATGATGTCAGGAAGAACAACGATGAATGGGTTATCACCCACTACCGGACGGGCACACAAAATCGAGTGACCCAGCCCCAGCGGCTGTGCCTGACGCACGTTCATAATGGTTACGCCTGGCGGACAGATAGACTGCACTTCTGCCAGCAGCTGGCGTTTGACGCGCTGCTCAAGCAGCGCTTCGAGTTCGTAAGAGGTGTCGAAGTGGTTCTCAACCGCATTCTTGGACGAATGGGTAACCAGGACGATTTCTTTGATCCCTGCAGCAACAATCTCGTCGACGATATATTGAATCATCGGTTTGTCGACGATCGGCAGCATCTCTTTAGGAATGGCTTTAGTGGCGGGCAGCATATGCATGCCCAGGCCTGCTACCGGAATGACTGCTTTCAAATTAATCATTATTTCTTCCACCTTAAAATGGTTGACGAATTATAGCTCTTAAACCTGTTTTCGCCAGCATGATTTGCCGTAATCCTCTGGCAATGTTACGCCTTAGCCCCACAAATTTCTGTAGTTGCAATCTGAATAGATCACACTTCTGTGCCAGGAATAGTCTCAAAAAAGAAAGTTGTCGATTATCTGTGCGGAAGCGCAAAATTCAGCCTTTCCACATTCACTACCTGCTGATCCACCCGGTCAATATCCACCGAACTCTGCCCTTTCTCATTCACCGCTTTGATGTTCGCCAGCGACAGCAAGGTTTCGTCTTTGGCCATAAATTTACCCCGCACATCTTTACGCAGGTCGAAGTTGATCTTCAGCGCGGGGCCAATAGCTGCCTCCTGCATCACATTGATATTACGTAAGAAAAGATGCTGCGGCTTATTGTGCAGCTCAAGCGTCGCCCGCTTCATCTCCACGTTGGTGATCGCGACAAAGGAGGTCGCATTACCGGATGAAATTTGAATTCCGCGCAGCTTATACGCTAGCTGGCGATTATCCAGATGGATATTGTTAAGCTTGAAGTTCTGCGGGATGGACAAATAATCGCCTTTAATAACGCCATAGCCGATTAACATTCCGGCACTATTGACCATGTCGACTTTATCAATAATGAAATTATCACAGCCATAAATGGCGACCGTTGCGTTGTCTATACCCGCCTTTTTACTAAAATCGGGGGTAATATTTTTGGCCTTTATATTGCGGATAACAAAGTGTTTCCCGTTCTCAACGTGCACCAGCTGGCGACAGTTGCTGCCGGTGATATTCGCCACCACGAAGTTCTTCACGGTTTGCTTTTCCGGGTAGTCGTTATCGTAGGTGCTGCCGGCGAGGCCGATGCCGATGCCCCAGTTGATCTTGCCGTTGGTGCAGTTGATGTTATCGATCACATGATCGGAGATCAGAATATTGCGGTCATTGATGGCAACGTTCCACTCGATCGCATCGCCCTGCAGATGGCTGAATTTGCTGTTGGTGATCCGGGCGCCGTCAACCTGATTGTGAAAGCCCTGGCGCAGGATGGCGTAGTTAGCCTGGCTCACGCTGATGTTATCAATCACCAGATTGCGCATCACGCGAGGTTTCTTGCCGCCAATGTAAATCTGCGTCACCGGCCCAAACCCGCTCATCGCCAGCCCTTTGATCGCGCAGTCCGAGCCGCGAATGTCGAGCGTGATGTTCTCCGTGCGCCCGCTGCCTTCACCGATCACTTTGCAGCCTTCCTGCAGCACAAAACGCCCACGTCCGTTGCCGGTCAACGCTCCGCGGATCAGCAGCGTTTTACCGTCGGGAATGAAAATGCCCGTATTGATGTTTTCGCAGGTAAGTCCGGCCGGGACAACGACGGTGTCACCGTCCTTAAACGCCTGCTTAAAAGCGGCGATCCAGTCGTTGTTATTGTACTGATTAATGGAGACCGTCTTTCCGCTTGCCGCCCGCGCCATGCGGGACGACAGCAGCGGCGAGGCCGCCAGAACAGACAGAGAAGAGACAAAGGTGCGTCGGGTAATCTTTTTCAGCATACAACCTCGGCGTTACAGCGTTTGCAGCAGGCTCGCTAACTGGCGATTGATTACCTGCTGGTTAAAATCGGTTTCAACTTTTTGTCGGGCATTCTGGAGCACAGGCTCCAGCGCCTGCTGGTCGATGTCGCTGAAGGCAGCCAATCGATCCGCAAGAGCCATCGCGTTATTCTCCGGCACCAGCCAGCCGGAATGATCAGATTTGATCAGCTCCGGGATCCCGCTGTGCAGCGTCGATACCACCGGGATCCCAACGGCCATCGCCTCCATCAGCGCCACCGGAATGCCTTCCATATCGCCATCGGCGCCCGTTACCGAAGGCAGCAGGAACACGTCCGCCTCATCGAGCATGGCTTTAACCTCATGGCTCGGCTTGAAGCCCGGCATCTCCACGACATCGTCCAGCTGATACTGTTCGATCAGCGTGCGCAGACGACGTTCCCACGGGCCAATGCCGAGAATGCGATAGTGGAACGCCACCCCCCGCGCCTTCAGCTGTCGGCAGGCTTCGATGGCCACGTGCAGACCTTTCTTCTCGGTCAGACGGGCTACGGAGATGATCTGCAGCGGTATTCCCGGCACCTTAACCGGGCGGCGAGTGAAGCGCGTTAAATCCACGCCCATACGCGACACGGCAATTTTCTCCCCCGGACAGCCCATGCTTTTCAGTCGTCCGGCCCACAGGTCGCTGATGGGCAGCATCATGTCGCCGCGGCGGAAAAGATCCTGATACTCCGGCGTGTAGTGGTTCAGCACCTCGCGGCTGGAAATATCGATACCGTGGAAGATGGTCGCAATTTTGCCGTCAATTACGCCAAGCTCACGCAGTTTCGCGGCGGTGACCCCCGCCGGGCCAAAGTGGGCGATAAACACGTCGGCACGATACGGCTGCGCCGTTTGCCCGCAGATTGCCGACAGAATTAAATTGCGAGATTCCGATCCATAGCGGGAAACGTTCAGCGCGCGCCACGTCGACGCGCGGTGGATCCCGCGTAACGTCTGGCTGGCCCGGTAGCGCAGCTTGCTCAGCTTCCCGGCCGGTTCGTCCTGCAGCCAGCGGGTCTTCGCCTCCAGCCCATACTGGGTATACGCCGCATGGGTATTTTTGGTGTCGCCCTTTTGCAGGGCGACAATCTCCACGTCATATCCCATATCGATAAACGCGGTAATTTGGTTCAGTACAAAGGTCTCAGATGACAGCGGAAATTTCAGTAAGAAGAAACCAACCTTCATTTCCCCTCCCGCACGCGGTCAAGTACCGATTTCACCATCCCAATGCCCTTCTCGCGCTCGGCTTTCACTGCCACGGCCAGGCGTTCATTGATGGCGGGCAGTTGACCCAGGGTGTCCCCCACCATCGCACCCAGCGAACCATCCAGCAGATGACGGATATCCACGGCCATTTCCGGCATACCGAGCTGCTGCATGATGCCTGCTGATTTGTGTTCGTAGTTAATGGCAATGGCCGGCGTGCCAAAGTTCATGGAGATAATCGCCGAGTGCAGACGGGTGCCCACGGTCAGGTCGCAGGCTGCAAGCAGTTTGCCCATCTCCAGGTCGTTCAGCTCGTCCATCACCACGTGGTAGCGGGACGGGTCGTTCACCAGGTTGCGCAGGTTCAGCGCCACCATGCGGTCATCTTTATTGTAGCTGTCGATGCCGGTACAGGTTGAGAGCGCCAGCACCTGGTACCCGCTGTCCAGCACGCGGTTCACCACGTCGGCGAAGGCTTTCTCATACGCCGCCTGGGTCGTACCTAAACGCTTATCAAAGGGCGCCAGCTCGCGCAGGGTAATCGCGACGGTCTTCTGTTTCGCCGTCACGTCGAGCCAGTGCTGCACCGCGTAACTCGGCTGGAAGTTATCGTCCTGGTGATCCACCAGCCAGGCGGTATCCACGCCGTGTTCTACTTTAGAGGTGTCAATTTCGCTACGCTTCATCATGTCGAGGCTGACCGATTCGCGCAGGATCAGCGCGTCGCAGTGGCCAAACACATAATTTGCGAGCTGGTTGAACTGCGGATCCTGGAACGGCCCGACGCTGTGGCCGATCATAAACAGCGGCTTTTTCGCCATGAACGTGCACAGCGCATGCTCAAACTGCGGCACGCCGTAGAGATCGACGAAGAACGAGCCGCCGACCTGAATAATGGCGTCATAGCCGGAAAGCAGACGCACGAAATCGGTAAAGCCCTGCGCGATCGCGATGTTGCGCAGCCTGCCGGTGTCGGTGACGCGGGAAAGCAGCACCTGATGCTGGTAGCGACGGCGCAGCACTTTCTTCACGCGCCCCATCACGCCCGCGGCGTTATTGTGCTGTTTCATCTGGCTGTAAAGCGGGTCGCCCATCACCGGGCGGTTCAGTAACCAGGATGAGCTGACCGGATAACGGCTCATCACGTCCACTTCAGTCTCAGGCTTAAGGGTGTTAATTGCATCCAGTAAACCGCGCAGGATGGCGCTGTCGCCACGGTTGCCGCAGGTATGGTTGCCAAGAATTAATAATTTCATAATGGCCTCTTAAAGAACTAGCCTGCGCGAAGCAGCGTTTTCATTTTTTCGTTACGGCAAAACTGGCGCTTCATCTCTACCACCAGCGCGTTGCGCGACAGCACAATCATCACGCCAAACGCCAGCGCGCCCGCGGCAACCTGCACCGCCAGCAGCGCGGCCAGCGGCAGATGCCCGCTGAGGATAATGCCCAGACCGTAGCTCACCGCCAGGGTCGGCAATGAGAGATAGAACGGCAGCCACAGGCTCAGGATGTACTGACGGTAGCTGGAGCCCAGCACCGGTTTGATCATGATGAAGTAGCTCAGAACGGTATTGACGATCTGCACCAGCAGGAAGCCCAGCGTGACGCCGATGGCGCCCGCCATATGCCCGCCGACGATAATCGCCGGAATAAACAGGAAAGTTTTGAACACGTTGAACTTAAAGCTGATATCCACGCGCGCCTTCGCCATCAGCAGAGAACCAATCGGATTGCCCACGGAGCGCAGCAGCCCCACCACGCACAGCAGCTGCAGGATCGGGATAATGCCGTTCCACTTCTCGCCAAACACCAGCGGCACGAAGTTGCTGGAAACCACCATCAGCCCCAGCAGCACCGGGAAGTTGATAATCCCCACCACGGAAAGCAGCTTGTAGAAGTTGACGCGCAGCTTCTCGGTGTCGTCCTGAATCTTGGCGAACGCCGGGAACAGCACGCGGGTGATAATGGGGTTCAGCTTCATAGGAGGAACAACCGCAACGTTATAGGCCAGGTTGTAGCCCCCCGCCACGCTCGCGCCCAGGATGCGCGCCAGCACCAGCGTCGAGAGGTTGGTATTCACATAGTTAATAATGCTGTCCGCCGTCAGCCACGCGCCAAAGCGCAGGTTGGACGAGACGGACGCGAGAGAGAAGTGCAGCCCCGGACGATAAATCTTGCGGCCAAAGTAGCCGAACAGCAGCGTACGCACGGCAGAGTTAACCAGGTAACCGAGGATGGCGGTCATCGCCAGCGGCCAGAAATGGGCGCTCACCACGGTAAAGGTAAAGCCCGCCAGCACCGCGCTGGTCTCAATCATGCCGATTTTATTGAACTCCAGCTCTTTCTGCATCAGCGCGCGGAACTGCTGCCCGTGCGGGATCACCACAAAGGCAAACGACAGCGTGCGCATCAGCGGAGCGAGGTCTGGGTTGTGCAGCACGCTGGCAATCACGTCGCTCAGCAGGAACACCAGCACAAAGACGAAAATCCCCAGCCCCACGTTCAGCCAGTAGAGCGTGGTCAGCTCGAGATGGCTGATCTCTTTGCGCTGGATAATCGAGTTGGCGATACCAAAGTCAGACAGCGTGTCGGCCAGCGCGATAATCACCAGCGAGACGGTCAGCAGGCCGAACTGGTGGTTATCGATAATGCGCGCCAGCACCGTCATCTGCACCAGGCCGAGGCCAATGATGACGATGGTCGCCATCGCTGACCACTTGGCGCCGCTGATGGTTTTTTCACGTAAGCTCATCTTAGTACGCCGCTTTGTTCACGAAGCCTTTGAAGATGGTCAGAAAAACAATCTTGATATCGAACCAGAGGCTCCACTCGCGGATGTACTCCAGATCGAACTCGATGCGTTTTTCCATTTTTTCCAGCGTGTCGGTCTCGCCGCGCCAGCCGTTGATCTGCGCCCAGCCGGTGATGCCCGGCTTCACCTTATGGCGCAGCATGTAGCCTTCAATCAGCGAACGGTACTGCTCGTTATGCGCCACCGCGTGCGGACGCGGACCAACAATCGACATGCCGCCGGTAAAGACGTTGATGAACTGCGGCAGCTCGTCAAGCGAAGTGCGGCGCAGGAAGTTCCCCACGCGGGTGACGCGCGGATCGTTCTGCGTCGCCTGGGTCACCACCTTGTCGTTCTCCATCACCTTCATGGAGCGGAATTTCCACACCATGATCGGTTTACCGTCCATGCCGTAGCGGGTCTGACGGAAGATAACCGGGCCGGGAGAGCTCAGCTTCACCGCCAGGGCGATGCAGCACAGCACCGGGGAAATAAGCAGTAAGATCAGGGAAGAGAGTACGATATCTTCCACGCGCTTGAGCACGCGGTTAATCCCCGACAGCGGCGTGTCGTACAGCGGTACCACCGGCACGCCGTTCACCTCTTCAATGCGGGAATGCAGAATGTTGAAGGTAAACACGTCCGGGATCAGGATCACCGAGCAGGTGGTGTCCGCCAGCTCGCGCATCAGCTGCTTGATGCGGGTTTCGTCTTTCATCTGCATGGCAATATAAACGTTGTGAATTTTGCCCGCTTTCGCGTCTTCAATCAGCTGGTCGTAATTGCCCGCCCAGTCAGACGGCACGCCGCCCGGCTTCGCGTCGTGGTAAATCCCCACCACTTCAAACCCTAACCACGGCTCTTTGCGGAAGCTGTCGAGCAGCACTCTCCCGACCGGTAAATCACCCGCTACGGCGACGAAACGACGGTTATAGCCGCGGTTACGCAGCCAGCCCGCGCCAAAGCGGATCAGGGAACGGCACACTACCATGCCGACGCTGGTTAACAGGTACCAGCAGAGATAGGTCACGAAGCGGTTGTCAAAATCATGGCTGAACGCCACCAGACCGGCGCTGAAGATCAGGCTCAGGGTCCAGTTCTGCAGCAGCAGCATCAGTTCGGTGGTCATTTTCACGCCGCGCCACGAGCGGTAGAAATCGGTCATCCCGCCGATCATCTGAAACACAACCAGCGCAATCAGGGCCATCAGAAGATGCATATATAAGAACGGCAGCCCGCTGATCCGACACACCGCCCACAATCCACCGACCATGATGGTGATATCAGAAAAACGCTGCACCATAGAGATTAACGATGCATTCGTTCTCGCTCGTTCGCGTTTTTTTAGATTCGTCATCGTTGTTCCTGTATTCGGTTCCCCCTCCCGCCGGGAGGGGCAATTGTTACTGATTCAACAGCGCCAGAATGTCCTTCGTTCGGGCTTCCATCAGCGCCGTATCAGCGCGGGATTCCACGTTCAGGCGCACCACCGGCTCGGTGTTGGACGAACGCAGGTTAAAGCGCCACTGCGGGAACGCCATGCTGATGCCGTCCGTACGGTCAATCTCCAGCGCGTGAATGGCAAAGTGCTGTTCAACGCGGGCAATCGCCTCGGCCGGCTGCGCCAGCTTGCTGTTGATCTCCCCGCTCGCCGGGAAGGCAGCCATACGATCGCGTACCAGCTCGCCCAGGCTCTGCCCCTTCAGGCACAGGAGTTCGGTCACCAGCAGCCACGGGATCATCCCGCTGTCGCAGTAGGCAAAATCACGGAAATAGTGGTGGGCGCTCATCTCGCCGCCGTAGATGGCGTCTTCTTCGCGCATGCGCTCTTTGATGAAGGCATGGCCGGTTTTAGACATCACCGGCTCGCCGCCCGCGGCCTTCACCACGTCGACGGTGTTCCAGGAAAGACGCGGATCGTGAATGATCTTCGCGCCCGGGTTTTTCTCCAGGAACGCTTCCGCCAGCAGGCCAACGATGTAGTAGCCTTCGATAAACTGCCCTTTCTCATCGAACAGGAAGCAGCGGTCGAAGTCGCCGTCGAAGGCGATGCCCATATCGGCACCGTGCTCAATCACCGCGTTGCGGGTGTCGTCGCGGCACTCCGGCAGCAGCGGGTTAGGAATACCGTTCGGGAAGTTACCGTCCGGCGTGTTGTGTACCTTGACGAAGGTCACCGGCACGTTCAGCGCCTTAAAGCGGGCTTCCAGCGCATCGACAACCGGGCCGGCCGCGCCGTTGCCGGAGTTGATGACCAGCTTCAGCGGCTTGAGGTTCGCCACGTTGATGTAGCCCAGCAGATGGTCGATGTACTCTTTCTGCAGGTTGATTTTTTTGTAGCTGCCGCGCTTCGCGTCGTTCACCGGCGGGAAGTCGTTGGCTTCCGCGAGGCGCTGCACGTCGCGCAGGCCGGTGTCGCCGCTAATCGGGCGGGCGCCCTTGCGCACCAGCTTCATGCCGTTGTAGTCCATCGGGTTGTGGCTGGCCGTCACTTCGATACCGCCGTCCACGCCGAGGTGGAAGGTGGCAAAGTAAATCTCTTCGGTTCCGGACAGGCCGATGTCCAGCACGTCCACGCCCGCGTCCTGCAGCCCTTTTGCCAGCGCCAGCTTCAGGGATTCACTGGTCAGACGCACGTCGCCGCCCAGCACGATGGTCTTAGGTTTTAAATATTCGCCGTACGCGCGACCGATGCGCCACGCGATGTCTTCATTCAGCTCTTCGCCCAGCTTGCCGCGAATATCGTAGGCTTTAAAACAGGTTAATTTTTCCATGATGACCCCTTTTTCAGGCAACAGTTGGCCCTGACCACTTAATGGCCAAATTTATTTTTGTCATTCGTAGGCCCGGCAGGCGCAGCGCCGCCGGGCATGATGCGGCGTGCTACACGCGCCCGTAGCGATCCTGGAAGCGCACAATATCGTCCTCTTCCAGATACGAGCCGGAGCGCACCTCAATTAAGTCGAGAGGAATTTTTCCCGGGTTTTCCAGACAGTGCGTTGCGCCCAGCGGAATATAAATGGACTCGTTTTCACCCAGCAGCTTCACTTCGCCGTCGATGGTCACTTTGGCCGTACCCGCCACCACCACCCAGTGTTCAGCGCGGTGATGGTGCATCTGCACCGACAGCCCCTCGCCCGGCTTCACGGTGATGCGCTTCACCTGATAGCGGTCGCCCGCGTCGATGGAGTCATATTTGCCCCACGGACGGTACACTTCACGGTGAATGTGGTGTTCGTGACGGCCATCGGCCTTGATCTTCTCAACCACTTTTTTGACGTCCTGCACGGCGTTACGGTCGGCAATCAGCACCGCGTCTTTGGTCTGGACAACCACCAGATCCTTCACCCCGACGGTGGTGACGAGGCCAGACTCGGCGTAAACGTAGCTGTTTTCGGTTTTGTGGCTAATCACATCGCCGTGATGGACGTTACCCTCCGGGGTATGGGCGCTGATCTCCCACAGGGAGGACCAGGAGCCCACATCGCTCCAGCCTGCATCCATCGGTACCACCACCGCGTCAGCCGTGCGTTCCATCACGGCGTAGTCGATAGACTCTTCCGGACAGGCGAGGAACGCCTCTTCATCCACGCGGATAAAGTCGAGATCCGGGTCTACCACCGCCATCGCTTTTTCGCAGGCGTTCAGAATATCCGGGCGGTATTTGCGCAGCTCTTCGAGATAGCGTCCGGCGCGGAACAGGAACATCCCGCTGTTCCAGTAATATTCACCGCTGGCGACATAGGCCTGCGCGGTTTCGAGATTCGGTTTTTCGACAAACTGCGCCACGTCAAACGCCACGCTATCGCCCTCACCCGGCGTTACGCTGCCGCGACGGATGTAACCGTAGCCGGTTTCCGGCAGATCCGGCACGATGCCGAAGGTCACCAGCTTGCCGCTCTCGGCGTAAGGGATCGCGGCACGCACCGCGTCGCGGAATGCGTCTTCCTGCTGGATAACGTGATCTGCCGCCAGGACCAGCATCAGCGGGTCACAGTCAGGGCTGCTGCGTTTTGCCGCCAGCGCCGCCAGGGCGATCGCGGGCGCGGTATTACGTCCGGCAGGCTCCAGGATGATGTTTTCCGTGAGCTTGTTCAGCTGGCGCAGCTGCTCGGCAACGATAAAGCGGTGCTGTTCGTTACAAATCACCACCGGGCTTTCACACTCCACGCCGTGCAGACGGTTTACCGTCGTCTGCAGCATGGTGAGATCCCCTTTCAGGCAGAGGAACTGTTTTGGATAGAGCACGCGGGACAGCGGCCACAACCGGCTACCAGAGCCACCAGCCATCACAACCGGATACAAAGTGGTTTGACTCATGATTTATCCCCGTATATCTGCAATAAATTGGCTCAGCACGTTCTCTTTCTCGAGCGTGCGTTCGGCATATTCACGTGCCACCGTGTTCACTTTTGGCATGGCGAGTGCCTGTTCAATGCCGGTGACCAGCGCCGGGACCGATTCCGGCTCCACGCACACGGCAATCCCCGGATAGCTGCCACACAGCTGGCCTAATTCAGTTTCGGCTTCGGCCGTAATCACCGCGTTACCGCCCACTGCCAGAATGTTGGTCAGCTTGGACGGCAGCACCGCATCCGCCGCGCCGCGTTTTTGCACGACCAGATGGCAATCCGCCATTTTCAGCAGCGCGGGCAGCGCGTCGTACGATTGCAGCGGGAAAAACTTCACGTTGGTCAGGCCGCGTTCACTGGCCATCTTCTCCAGCCGCGCTTTTCCCCCGCCCTGTCCGACAATCACAAACGTCCACGGCTGTTCGATCAGCAGCTGGGCCGCTTCAATAACGCTCTCCAGCCCCTGCTTTTCGCCGATGTTGCCTGAGTAAAGAATGATTTTTTGGTCTTCAGGCAAACCGAGCCGGGCGCGCAGCGCCTGAGCCTCTTGCTCCGTCACGTCGCGAAAACGCGCCACTTCAGACCAGTTCGGGAAGAAGATCACCTTCTCCGCCGGGACGCCCTTCTCCTGCGCTTTGTTCATCATCGAGCGCGAGATCGTCGAAACGTAATCCACGTTATGCAGGCCGCTGCGCTCAAAGGCGCTGGCGAGCTTCGCCACCTTACCGCCCTTGCCTTTCCCGGCCATACCCAGACCGAGCATGGCGTCCACTTCATAATCCTGAATGTGCAGCAGGGTGCGCGCGCCGGAGAGTTTTCCCAGCAGGCGCATGCCCGGCGTGCAGAACAGTGTCGGCACCACGCCGATAATGCGATCCGGCTTCCAGCGACGCTGCGCCATCAGCGGGAAGAAACTGCTGAGGGCAAAGCTGCCCAGATGAATTAAACGTTTCAGCGTCGAGGGCTGCTTCGGCACGTAGAGCGGGCAGCGCCAGACGGTCGCGGCCCCCTCTTCGCGGCGATAGCGCCAGCTGGAATAGCGTTCGCCTACCTTCCACTCCGGGTAGTATGGCGGGGCAGTAATCACCCGCACGTCATGTCCCTGGCTCGCCATCCACTCCACCATCTCGCCGGTGTATTTCCCGATACCGGTTAATTCCGGCGAGTAGTTAATTCCGTAGACGAGGATTTTCATAGTCCTGGCACCTCGGCCTGACGTTCCGCGAGGAAGTACGCCCGACTGTTGTCATGGACGTTGTCGCTTGCCAGCAGCGCCTCTGGCGCTAACCAGCGGTAATCGTCATGCTGAGAATCAGGCAGACGCAGGTCTGCCTCACTCACCTTCAGGCGGAACCCCAGCACGATGTAGTGCGTGGAGAACCCGGTGCCCGAAAAGTTATCGTCATAGAAGTGCTGCCAGACCCCGTAAAACTGGCCCGCTGCCATCGGCAGCTGCAGGCCCAGCTCCGCCAGAGTGAGACGCTCAAACGCATCAACCAGCGTCTCATCCTTCTGCACGCGCCCGCCGGGCACGAACCAGAAGCCCTGTGCAGGACGATTGGTTCGTTTCCCCAGCAAGAACTCGCCGCGTTCGTTCTCCACGATCAAATCAATCGAAATGAGCGGAGTGGAACGCACTACCGTGGCAAAATCTTCCTGACTTAAAAACATCATTACCCCCGGAAGCGGTGCTGGTTTTCCAGGAACCACTGGTAGGTGCTGGCCAGCCCCTGCTCCAGTGAGACCTCGTGATACCAGCCCAGCTGATGCAGACGGGTCACGTCCAGCAGCTTGCGCGGCGTGCCGTCCGGTTTGGTCGCGTCAAACACCACGCGGCCCTTGTAGCCCACCACCTGCGCGATGGTCTGCGCCAGCTCGCGAATGGTGCAGTCCACGCCGGTACCCACGTTAATGTGCGACAGCATCGGCTCGGTGTTTTCCTGCCACACCTCGCGATCCAGCTCCATCACGTGAATGCTGGCAGCCGCCATGTCGTCCACGTGCAGGAACTCGCGCATTGGCGTTCCGCTGCCCCACACCACCACGTCCGGGGCGTTTTCGGCAGTCGCCTCGTGGAAGCGACGCAGCAGCGCCGGGATCACGTGCGAGTTGCTCGGGTGGAAGTTGTCGTGCGGTCCGTACAGGTTAGTCGGCATCACCGAGCGATAGTCGCGGTTGTACTGACGGTTGTAGGACTCGCACAGCTTGATCCCGGCAATTTTTGCAATCGCGTAGGGCTCGTTAGTCGCTTCCAGCGTACCCTGCAGCAGCTCGCTTTCGGCGATCGGCTGCTTCGCCATCTTCGGGTAGATACAGGATGAACCGAGGAACAGCAGCTTGTTCACGTTGTGCAGATGCGCCGCGTGAATGATGTTGCTCTCGATCATCATGTTCTCGTAGATGAAATCCGCTGGGTAGGTGTTGTTAGCGACAATGCCGCCCACCTTCGCCGCCGCCAGATACACCTGGTCAATGCGTTCGTTGGCAAAGAAGTCCTGTACCGCACGGCTGTCGAGCAGGTTCAGCTCGTCACGGGTGCGGATAATTACCTCTACGTCACCGCGCTGTTCCAGCTGGCGGACAATCGCGGAACCCACCATTCCGCGATGACCGGCGACAAAAATACGTTGTTTTGTCATTCTCAGGACTCCAGCGCGATGGCAACCTCGTAGCCATGAGACTTGAGCAGGGAGTGTTTTTTCGCTGCTTCAAGATCTTTGGCCACCATCTCGGATACCATCTCCTGCAGAGTGGTTTCTGGTTTCCAGCCCAGCTTCTCGTGCGCTTTGGTTGGGTCGCCCAGCAGGGTTTCTACTTCAGCAGGACGGAAGTAGCGCGGGTCAACCTGGACAATTACGTCGCCTGGCTTCACGCCCGGCGCGTCGTGGCCGGTCACGGATACAACGATACCCTTCTCTTCCACGCCGGTGCCTTCGAAGCGCAGTTTGATGCCCAACTGCGCCGCAGCCATCTCAACGAACTGACGCACGGAGTACTGCACGCCGGTCGCGATAACGAAGTCTTCTGGCTGTTCCTGCTGCAGCATCATCCACTGCATTTTCACGTAGTCTTTGGCATGGCCCCAGTCACGCAGGGAGTCCATGTTGCCGAGGTGCAGGCAAGATTCCAGACCCTGAGCAATGTTGGCGATCGCGCGGGTGATTTTACGGGTCACGAAGGTTTCGCCGCGGCGCGGGGATTCGTGGTTGAACAGAATGCCGTTACAGGCGTACATACCGTAGGATTCACGGTAGTTCACGGTGATCCAGTAGGCGTACAGTTTTGCTACCGCATACGGAGAGCGCGGGTAGAACGGCGTGGTCTCTTTCTGTGGAATTTCCTGCACCAGGCCGTACAGCTCGGAGGTAGATGCCTGGTAGAAGCGAGTTTTCTTCTCAAGACCGAGGAAGCGAATCGCCTCCAGCAGACGCAGGGTACCCATGGCGTCAACGTCAGCGGTGTATTCCGGGGACTCGAAGGAGACCGCAACGTGGCTCATCGCCCCCAGGTTGTACACTTCATCCGGCTGTACTTCCTGCAAGATACGGGTCAGGTTGGAGGTATCGGTCAGGTCGCCGTAGTGCAGGTGGAATTTCGGGTTCGCCGCGTGAGGATCCTGATAGATGTGATCCACACGTTCGGTGTTGAAAGAAGACGCACGACGCTTAATACCGTGCACTTCATACCCTTTCTCCAGCAGCAGTTCTGCCAGGTAAGAACCATCCTGCCCGGTAACGCCGGTGATGAGAGCGACTTTAGACATGTTTATATTCCTCTACTTATGAATTTAATCAGTTTCAACGCGTTCGCGTATCACCACTGCGGGGTTGCCACGGCAAACTTTATTTGCCGGTAGCGATTTAAAAACGCTGCTGCGGGCACCGACTACCGTGCCATCGCCAACAGAAATACCTGGTGCAACAAAAACATCCGTTGCCAGCCAGCACTTTTCACCGATCACAATAGGCGAAGCGGTAATATCAAAATGCGGGCTCATAAAGTCGTGGCTGCCGGTGCACAAATAACACTTCTGTGAAACCACCGAATTTGCGCCAATCGTAATCTCGCCTAGGGTATATAACACCGCGTCATCCCCTACCCAGGCGTAATCCCCGAGGGTTAATTTCCAGGGGTAGGTAATCTTCACCGAAGGTCGAATAACTACGTTTTTTCCGATTTTTGCGCCAAACAGGCGCAATAAAAAGGCTCGCCAGCGGTACAGTATTTGCGGCGACCAGGCAAATAAGGTTGCCTGAACCGCCCACCATAGCTGTACCTTAATACCGTTCCCGCCCCGAAAACCTTTCGGTACGGAGAAACCTTTTAAATCCTGCATTGCGTTTCCTTATATTCAGGCTTTGTTATATAAGGTTTTCGTTTTACCTGTCGTACGCAGGCGTAATAAATAAGACAATTCCGCCCAGAATCCCGGCACGCGTAATATTTGACGCTGCACCTTTTTTGCATCCTGGCATAATTCCAGATTATTAGACGTTGACACGCCGCCCATCGAAAATTCAGACACCAGCCCTTTAATTCGACGGAACGGGTAACCTGATTTATACAGGCTGGCGGCCAGCGCATAATCGGATGACACCTTGTACTGCAAATCGTAAGGTTGTTTTTTCAGACCGTTTACCGGGAAGAAAATGGCCTGATGGCTGGCCGGCAGGCTGTGGTAGATATACCAGCCTGGCTTGGCGCTGCGGCAGACTTTATGCCCGTCGCCAAAATCGAGCAGCGCATCGCCAATATACATGGCATCCTCTTTCTGGCGCGCCAGCTGACGAGCAAACAGCGCCACGTCGTCGTGGAAAATATCGCCCGAGTTGAGGAAGATGGCATAACGGCCCTGGGCCATAGTAATGCCCTTGTTCATCGCATCGTAGATGCCTTTATCTTTCTCGCTGATGTAGCGTAAGTTGAATTCACCGTTGAGTTTTTCCAGAAACTCCGCCGTGCCATCGTTCGAGCCGCCGTCGACCACGATCCACTCAAAGGTGAGGCTTGGATCGCGCGCCAGGTTGCGCAGCGAGCGCCAGGTTTTTACCACCCCTTCGTAATTACGAAAAGCGACAGTAATGACGCTAAGAAACATAAATCACCTCATTTCGTCATACGTTCGTAATATTAAGCGCCTTACGCAAAATAAACGGACAGACAATCAAGAAAGCATATTCCGGGCTAAATATTGACCCGGTAAAAAACAGCGACACCGGCGAAAAAAGATAAAGCTGCACGCGAAAGTTCTGGTTATCACCAAACGCGTTGATCATCATTTTGAAAACTTTAAACAGATACCACAGCGTCAACAGTACGGCGAACCATGAAAAATAAATAATTAACAGATACAGACCATTGTCTATGGTTTTACCGACATCCGCACCGTTAAAGATTCCGAATGATGCAACATATTCGTAAAGTGAGCCGAATCTTACTACACCATCGATATGGGTTAAGGAATAACCCACCATCACCAGCGGACCAATGATGCGATAATAGGACGATGACCCTTCCGTTCCCAAATCACCCAGACGTTCTGAAATGTACGGAAACGCGAATATGACGCCTACTAAAAATACCGTCAGAGAGATTATCGCCAGCGGCAGTTTTTTCTTAATCGCATCTTTGTTCAGGTACTGGAACGCCCACTCCAGCAGGTAAAACAGGATAAATGTCATTACCCCTGAGAACGATCCAGACAGAACGATTCCTGCAAGAATCATAGCATCGGTCTTAGGCGTTTTGATACCAAACTGTTTGATGCTGAGCCAAATTGAGATTAACGCCAGAGCGAAAAACGCCGGTTCAAAATAGAGCGCCGTTGTACGCTTCCCACCAAACTTAATGAAGTTCAGTACATAGCTGTTACTGTAAATGAGATATTTCGAAATTATCTCCATCAGGCTGCTGCCACCGGTCAAAATAATCTGCGCCATTTCCAGTGCGGCAAGCATAACAATTAACGCAACGGCAATATAAAAGAACCTGAGGATTTTCCGATAATTATGCGGTGAAATAGTTTTGAAGCGAATACTCCAGACCATGCCAATAATAATAACGATATAAACAAACAGCATGGTTGAAGTGACGTATTTACTGGCATCCAGCGACTGGCCAAAGATGTAGTTAAACAGCGTCAGGCCCGTGCCCAGCCCCAGGGCAATCATCAGCTTCTTCAGGTTGATTTTATCGACATACAGCAGAAGCAGAACGGGCAAAAAAGTCACGATGGTTATCGGGAAGCTTTCGCCGAGCTGGGCAATTTTAACGTTGACCAGCAGGTAGATCAGCGGCAGCAGCAGATAACTACAGATTCTGATAGAACGAGACATACTCCTCCAGCATCTGTTGTCCACTGTAGGCCTTGCGGCTGCGGTTGCGGAACGATTCCAGGTCAGTGCCAAAAACGGCCTCGGCGATCTGCGCCTTCGGCAGCTGCACCAGAGGCAGGACCTCGTCCGCGGCGAAGGTTTTTCCGCCGGATTTTTCCAACACTTCGCGCGCTGCATCGCTGTGGGTGGCAATCACCGGCACGCCGATGGAGAGCGCCTCGCAGAGGATCAGCGGGTAGTTATCCACGCGGGAGCTGAACACCAGCGCGTCCATACCATTCAGGGCGCTCATCAGCTTGCGCTTGTCGGTTTCAAACCCGTGATTCACCACGTTAGCGCCTTCGAACGGCGAGAATTTGCCAAAGGTATGCAGTTCAATTTTGTCGCCGAGCGCCATCATGTCGCGCACCAGCTGCTGGTTGGTTTTGCCGTCGTAGCGCAGATCGTGCGCAACGATGGCAATTTTCGGTTTGCCCGCGGTTTCCGCCACCGGCGTCAGCTCGGCCAGGATGGCTTCCGTCGCCACGTCGATACCGTTGTTGATAATCTGACAGCGCCCTGCCCCATACAGGCTGTTGAAGGCGTCGGCCACGTGCTGGCTCGGGGAGATAAACGTGCAGCCGAGCGAAAGCATGTCGCGGAACAACTGACGCTTTCCGTCTACCAGCTGATGCGCGCGATCCACCTTCACCGGCGGATAGTTGCTCAACGTCGGGCATTTCTGGCAGCTATCTTTCCAGCCTTCGCAGCCGTCGGTAAACGCGCAGCGTCCGGTTACGCTCCAGTGATCGTGCAGCGTCCAGACGAAGCGGGTGTCGGGCTTGTGGGCCTGCACCTTCTGACAAAACGCCACCACCTCTTCCAGATTCAGCCAGTAGCTGTGCAGCACGTGAAAAT
>OKVJ01000135.1_pt1 | contig 32844 bp, 27 predicted proteins | sample 1606921 | NCBI WGS metagenome assembly OKVJ01 (sample SAMN03281016, study PRJEB24777) | human gut metagenome | isolation source: fecal sample PR161 from 1 month old female Malay infant, caesarean...
CATTCATTCCACATGAAGATCCACGCGTGTGGGATTCCACCGATGCCCTGGAGCTGAAAACCGTTCCTAAGCGTCTGCTGGTTATGGGCGGCGGTATCATCGGTCTGGAAATGGGTACCGTGTACCATGCGCTGGGTTCAGACATTGACGTGGTTGAAATGTTCGACCAGGTTATCCCGGCTGCTGACAAAGACATCGTTAAAGTCTTCACCAAGCGCATCAGCAAGAAGTTTAACCTAATGCTGGAAACCAAAGTGACTGCCGTTGAAGCGAAAGAAGACGGTATTTACGTTTCCATGGAAGGCAAAAAAGCCCCATCCGAACCACAGCGTTACGACGCCGTGCTGGTGGCTATCGGTCGTGTACCGAACGGTAAAAACCTCGACGCGGGCAAAGCTGGCGTGGAAGTGGACGACCGTGGCTTCATCCGCGTTGACAAACAGCTGCGCACCAACGTGCCGCACATCTTTGCTATCGGCGACATCGTCGGTCAGCCAATGCTGGCGCACAAAGGCGTTCACGAAGGTCACGTTGCCGCTGAAGTTATCGCCGGCATGAAGCACTACTTCGATCCGAAAGTGATCCCATCTATCGCGTACACCGAGCCAGAAGTTGCATGGGTCGGTCTGACCGAGAAAGAAGCGAAAGAGAAAGGCATCAGCTATGAAACCGCCACCTTCCCGTGGGCTGCTTCTGGCCGTGCTATCGCGTCCGACTGCGCAGACGGTATGACCAAACTGATCTTCGACAAAGAGACTCACCGCGTAATCGGTGGTGCGATTGTCGGTACCAACGGCGGTGAGCTGCTGGGTGAAATCGGTCTGGCTATCGAAATGGGCTGTGACGCGGAAGACATCGCGCTGACCATCCACGCGCACCCGACGCTGCACGAGTCCGTGGGCCTGGCGGCTGAAGTGTTTGAAGGTAGCATCACTGACCTGCCAAACGCGAAAGCGAAGAAGAAATAAGTTTTGTTGTGATTGCTAAGCGCCTCCTTCGGAGGCGTTTTTTTTAATTCTATTCTTAGTTATTAATATATAATTAAATATTCAGTCTTCATTAAACGGTTATTTATTAGGTAAATATTTTAGAGTTGTCCATTGATTATTATTATATAAAATTCATATCAATATCGTTTGGAAAAATATTCTAAAAATTGATTTGCCGGTTTGACATAATATTTAAAGGGTATATAACTATTTCGAAGGTATATTTTCAATAAAAGGATGTATTATGAATAGTTATGTTTCAATATCTGATATTCGTGATTTAAAAGTTATGGGAGCCAGAACGCAATTAGGAAATGCCTGGGCAAGTTCAACACACAAACTGATTGCGCTTGATAAAGAGACTCTACTACCCGTGAGCGTTGATTGGTGGTATGAGGATGAATCCACACCTCGCCATACTGGCCCCATTTTTACCGATACACGTCCCGACGTGCGACTGCTTGCAAACTCTGATATCTATCGTCTGGGTGACGTTATTAATATCAGCAATATTGGTGGTTCAGGTGGCGCATTGGCCGCTATTAAAAATGATGGTGTTGTTGAAGCGTGGGGTGTGCCAGAAAGCGGTGGTACTTCTCCGACCAGCGATCGTAATCATAATGTTAGGGCTATTTACGGTGGGCGAGAAATTTCTGCCGCCATTAACTCTAATGGACAGGTTTTTACCTGGTCTGTTGATGGTAATAATCCTCTGCCGGATCACATTGCAGCACTGACCGACATAGTAGCTATTAAAGTAGCTGAATATGGGTATGATAGCGGAAGCAATTCTTATCTTGCGTTGCGGGCTAACAATCAGGTAGTACAGTGGACAGACGGTGCGCCTCGTGACGATTTTCCGAAAGATATTGCTGAACGCAAGGATTTCGTCGCTATCCAGACTACGGAATATGCCTTTGCAGGAATCACCCAAAATGGTCACGTGATCGCATGGGGGATGGTGCATACGGAGGCGAGTTGCCGATTCATTTAAAAGAAGTTAACGATGTTATCGCATTACACAGTAATACTGGTACATTTGTGGCGCTCAGGGCTACAGGCAATATTTTTGCATGGGGAAGTGCTAAATACGGTGCTGATATACCAGACAATATAGCAAACCTGTCGGACATTGTTTCTATACATAGCACTGATACAACTTTCATTGCTTTGAGAAAAAATGGTAGTGTGGTTTTTTGGGGACAATCGTATTACTTAAGCGAGCTGCCACAAGAAATTGCGTGTCTGACTAATATTATCGATGTTCAGGCTGCTATTAATGGCAGCTATGCATTTTTAACATCAGATGGAGACGTATACTGCTGGGGGCATGTCGCTAATCGTATGCCCCAAAATGTAACAAATGTAGTTTCTCTGACAGGCGGTGCCTGGAATGCATTTGCGGCGCTTCGTCGTGATGGCACTGTATTAGCCTGGGGAGATAAATACGAAGGCGGAGATACTACCCCGGTAGCTCATGAATTATACAACATTCGCGCTATCTATTCGTGTGGCTATCGCTTTATCGCGTTGCGTGATGATGATCAAGTCTTTGAGTGGGGCGTAGAGGCAAGAACCGACATTTCAAAAATGCCGGCAAATTTACAAGGCAATATCACCTATAGCTTCGTTAAATAAAATTTGAATTAAAAGTGACCGCTGCCCAGCACTTTCGCCGGGCAGTGATTAAGGCGTTACCTTTTGCCAAGGATTTTCTGATGTAAACTGCCCGATTGCCTGCACTGCATCTTCCGTTTCCTTTCCAAGATCTCGCTGATAGACTTGATCGTCCTGGTTAATTAAAAAGCTCATTATCCCCGTCTGACCGTAGCTCACAGGCCAGGCAACCATGGCAAAGCCATTTTTATCCGGCAGGATGCGGAAGCGATAGCCATGGTAACCCGCACCCGGCTCTTTCGGACTGAACGCCGGACCAAGCGGGCTTGGCGCTTCACCAGGCGAAACGGGCCAGTACAGACCGTCCTTCTTCCCTTCAGAGCTGACAATCTTCTCCGCGTATTTCTGGTTCATCGCAAAATAGCTTTGCTGCGCATTCACGTAGGCATGCAGAGCTTCAATGGCGGCAAGTTCGTTGCGCCCAATTTCGCGGGTCAGGATCTCCTCGGCGCCTTCTTTGATGTCAAACTGCCAGCCGGAGGCGGTTTTGATCACCGGAATGGGAAGTTGCCAGCCGCTGTCTCCGACAACCAGATGTGCTTTATCGCCTTCGACAATGGTGTTATGACGGACTTTCCAGTCGCGCAGAAAGCGATCGACTGCGTCAGGATCAACGCCTTCAGGGGGCAGGAAGTCGCGCCAGTTCTCACCGAGCAGGTTGCTCATCGCGCTTTCGTTTTGCTCGCGGATGGCGCTTTCCAGCGCATTGGTAGCCTGTTCTGGTGAGCTGAAGGATTGCTGCGCCATGACGGTCGCCGAGACCATGAACAACACCATTCCACTGAGTAATTTACGTTTCATGTCGGCTCCCTTAGCGATGACGGAATTCACGGTGTTCAGCACGTCCAGCCGCTGCCGGGCGTAGCTGCTGCTGACGAGCGGCGAGGTGTCTGCTTTGCGCCCCACGCTGCTGCTGCGCCTGCCAGTTGGCGGAACGGCTGTCGTTGCCGCTCAGTGCATTGGCCCGGAGCTGACTGTTTCGCTGCTGGAAGGGACGTTGCTGAGAGGGCTGAACCCGTTTCTCTTGTCTCTGCGCGGTGGTCTGGCGGTTTTCTCGCTGCTGCGTGGTGGCCCGCTTCGCCGTCTGCGGTTTGGTGTCATAGCCACGGTAGTTATTGCGCTGAGAAATCTGTTTCAGCTGTTCACTTGAGGCCTGTCGCTGCGCCGCTTTCGTGCCCGGGCGAGCAGTCTGTGGGAAGGTTTTACCTGTTGATTTCTCCATCTGGCTCAGCGCCGCCTGACGCTGGCTATCGCGATTAACCGGTTGTTGCGTTGCACTAAGCCCCGTGGCCGTGTTGGTGGAGTGGAAACGCGTGTTGAGCTGGTTTGTCGGGTAGGGGACACCTTCCCGATAGGCCGGGTTGTGCTGCCAGGTACGGTTGGCGTCCGTCAGACGTTGTCCGCTGATTTTATTGAAGTTCTCAACGTTAATATTGATGTTGTTATCACCGTTGCGGTTGTAGCCGCCGTGATTATCCCAGTCACCGTCATGATGATGGTCCCAGTCATCGTCATCATCCCAGTCGATGTTGCTGAAGATGGCATAAGTTGTGGCGACACCCAGGCTGAAACCTAAGCCGTTGACGAAGCTATTGCCAAACTGCTCCCCGGGTGACGGCGGGAGATAGGTTGGCGGATAGGCGGTATTAGGCCAGGTCCCGTAAACCGTATTGGGATTATAGGTGGGGACGTAAATCACCTGCGGGTCGGCAGATTCAATTTTGATCACCGTCGGGGCCGGTGCGGACGTGGTGGTTGATGTTGATTCGGTGGTGCTGGTTTTTGCAGGTGCGGGTTTCGTTACCGTGGTGACCGTCTGCTGAGGCGTAGATTGCAAGGCGCCGGTCTTCTGCGCCAGCGCGCGCAACCGTTGCACCGAATCCATCACATCTTTCGGCTGCGCGAGAAACGCATCGCCCAGATTTTGTACCCACGGCGGATTCTCTCCCATCAGCGACATAAGCTGAGGAAACGCGACCAGGGATTTTACGCTGGGATCCCAGGGCTGGCTGGCAACGGCCTGAATCGCGGCGTCCCCTTCCATTTTGGGGTTGTCTTTGGACCACTGCGCCGCTTGAATCACGTTGGCCGGGTAGGTCGAGGCCATCAAGATTTGTGACAGCAGAGCATCCGGGTAGAGCGCGATGGGGGCAACCCACTGATCGATTTGCGCGGCAGTGTAGGTTGGCGCGACGACAGGGGCCGGCTGGGCTGCGGTAGGCGCTGACGGTGGTTGCGCGACGGGGGCTGGCGCAACGTGTTCCGTTGCACGACTTTTGACAAACATGACGCCTGAGGCGGCAAACAGCCCGGCACTGCACAGAAGGACAAGCAGATGTGGCTTAAAGGGCAACTTCATAAAATGACTCCAACGAGACAGGCGCTGTGCCGTAAGGCGTTACGGTTGGCGTGAGTATTATTCACCCGTCTTTTACTGTTTTGACTTTTATTGGGAAGCGTCCGGTACGTCCGGATAAAGAGTGTGAGTATTTATTACACAATTATATGCGATGCGGGAAAAGGCGCCGGGAATTCAGAAGGCCGCTCTTACGAGCGGCCAGCAGCTAGTTGCCGAGGTTGACGACAAACAGCACCGTGATGTCGGATATGTTCCAGCCACCGTGCAGTGCGGTAAGCAGTAAACCGATCGCAACGATCAGCGCAGAGATTCGCATCTCCATTGCGTGCGTTCCTGTACAGGCTACGCGGGTTCATTCTTCACCGGGAAAGGCAGAACCTGGCAAGTTGGGATTGCCGCGTAGGTTACGGAACTGCTCCCGGGCCCGGTGACTGGTTGCTACACCAGCGAAGCAGGCCGAGGGGAAAGAGTAATCGACTCAGTGGTAATTCTAAAGGCGAGAGATGAATTAAAACGGGGTTTCATTCGAAATGGGAAGGTGCTACGCAAAATTGACATAATGGCTTGCAAGCCTGCAGGGTGTGATGCAAAATTCATTGCGTTGGGGTTGCCGCAAATCTGCCAACCCGGTGTGCTACCACCGCAAGGCAACAAAATAACCGCTATCAGGCGGTTTTTTTGTCCCCAAAATTCACCTCGCCTCCCCGCTACACCATGCTTAACGATTCAGCAAACTTTTTAATGTTGCTTTTTTGTAAACGGATTAACACTGTGCAGAAATCCTGCTATGCTGCCCGACGCGGTATCGGGCATTTACCCTACAAACTGCTGTCTCACAGGAGCGTGAAGAGAACGCCCGCCGCATATGACAATGAGAGCGAGGAGAACCGTCGTGCTAGAAGAATACCGTAAGCACGTAGCAGAACGTGCCGCCGAGGGAATTGTACCCAAACCTTTAGATGCAACCCAAATGGCCGCGCTCGTCGAGCTGCTGAAGAACCCGCCTAAGGGCGAAGAAGAATTCCTGTTAGATCTGTTGATCAACCGCGTACCGCCTGGCGTAGATGAAGCTGCCTACGTAAAAGCCGGATTCCTTGCTGCTATCGCCAAAGGCGAAGCCACCTCCCCACTGGTTACTCCTGAAAAAGCCATTGAACTGCTCGGCACCATGCAGGGTGGTTACAACATTCATCCGCTGATTGACGCGCTGGATAACGACAAGCTGGCACCGATTGCCGCTAAAGCGCTCTCTTCCACGCTGCTGATGTTCGATAACTTCTACGACGTAGAAGAAAAAGCCAAAGCGGGCAACGTCTATGCGAAGCAGGTGATGCAGTCCTGGGCCGATGCCGAATGGTTCCTGAACCGCCCTGCGCTGGCGGAAAAAATTACCGTGACCGTCTTTAAGGTGACCGGTGAAACCAACACCGATGACCTGTCTCCGGCACCGGACGCGTGGTCTCGTCCAGATATCCCGCTGCACGCCCTGGCGATGCTGAAAAACGCCCGTGAAGGCATTGAGCCAGATCAGCCGGGCGTGGTTGGCCCGATCAAACAGATCGAAGCGCTGCAGAAGAAAGGTTTCCCGCTGGCCTACGTCGGTGACGTTGTGGGTACCGGCTCTTCCCGTAAGTCCGCCACCAACTCCGTACTGTGGTTCATGGGCGACGATATTCCGCACGTGCCGAACAAGCGCGGCGGCGGCCTGTGCCTCGGTGGCAAAATTGCGCCAATCTTCTTCAACACCATGGAAGATGCGGGCGCGCTGCCAATTGAAGTGGATGTGAGCAACCTGAACATGGGCGACGTGATTGACGTCTACCCGTATAAAGGCGAAGTGCGCAACCACGAAACCAACGAGCTGCTGGCAAGCTTCGAACTGAAAACCGACGTGCTGATTGACGAAGTGCGTGCCGGTGGCCGTATTCCGCTGATCATCGGGCGCGGCCTGACCACCAAAGCGCGTGAAGCGCTGGGTCTGCCGCACTCCGACGTTTTCCGTCACGCGAAAGACGTGGCAGAAAGCAACCGCGGCTTCTCGCTGGCACAGAAAATGGTGGGGCGCGCGTGCGGCGTAGCCGGTATCCGTCCTGGCGCATACTGCGAGCCGAAGATGACATCCGTGGGCTCTCAGGACACCACTGGCCCAATGACCCGTGACGAACTGAAAGACCTGGCGTGCCTGGGCTTCTCTTCTGACCTGGTGATGCAGTCCTTCTGCCACACGGCGGCCTATCCGAAGCCGGTTGACGTGACCACGCACCACACGCTGCCAGACTTCATCATGAACCGCGGCGGCGTGTCACTGCGTCCGGGTGATGGCGTCATCCACTCCTGGCTGAACCGCATGCTGCTGCCTGATACCGTGGGTACCGGCGGTGATTCTCATACCCGTTTCCCAATCGGTATCTCCTTCCCGGCGGGCTCCGGCCTGGTGGCGTTTGCTGCAGCGACCGGCGTAATGCCGCTGGACATGCCTGAATCCGTGCTGGTGCGCTTCAAGGGCAAAATGCAGCCGGGCATCACCCTGCGCGACCTGGTTCACGCGATCCCGTTGTATGCCATCAAACAGGGCCTGCTGACCGTTGAGAAGAAAGGCAAGAAAAACATCTTCTCTGGCCGTATCCTGGAAATTGAAGGTCTGCCGGATCTGAAAGTGGAGCAGGCGTTCGAGCTGACCGACGCCTCCGCCGAGCGTTCTGCGGCAGGCTGTACCATCAAGCTGAACAAAGAGCCGATCATTGAGTATCTGACCTCCAACATCGTGCTGCTGAAGTGGATGATTGCGGAAGGCTACGGCGATCGCCGCACGCTGGAGCGTCGTATTCAGGGCATGGAGAAATGGCTGGCGGATCCGCAACTGCTGGAAGCTGACGCAGACGCAGAGTACGCGGCGGTGATCGACATCGATCTGGCGGATATTAAAGAGCCAATCCTCTGTGCGCCGAACGATCCGGACGATGCGCGTCTGCTCTCTGACGTGCAGGGCGATAAGATCGACGAAGTGTTCATCGGCTCCTGCATGACCAACATCGGCCACTTCCGTGCTGCCGGTAAGCTGCTGGATACCCACAAAGGCCAACTGCCGACCCGCCTGTGGGTGGCACCGCCAACCCGTATGGACGCGGCTCAGTTGACCGAAGAGGGTTACTACAGCGTGTTCGGTAAGAGCGGGGCGCGTATCGAAATCCCTGGCTGCTCCCTGTGTATGGGTAACCAGGCGCGCGTGGCCGACGGTGCGACGGTGGTTTCCACCTCTACCCGTAACTTCCCGAACCGTTTAGGTACTGGTGCGAACGTCTACCTGGCTTCTGCGGAGCTGGCGGCGGTTGCGGCGCTGATTGGCAAACTGCCAACGCCGGAAGAGTACCAGACCTTTGTGGCGCAGGTGGATAAGACGGCGGTGGATACCTATCGCTATCTGAATTTCGACCAGCTTTCTCAGTACACCGAGAAGGCTGACGGGGTGATCTTCCAGACGGCGGTATAATCAGCAAAACCGTCTCTACGAGACGGTTTTTAGTGTTTGCACCTTCTCCCGTGGGAGAGGGACGGGGTGAGGGCATCAGGCCGCAGGGTCTTGCTCTCACCTTTTTATTTTCATTCCTCCCACCTCTCCCGCTTTTTTTCTTTCCCTCTGCTGCGATAATTACCCTAATGGCTTTGCAGAGGAAAACGCTATGGATTACGAATTTTTGCGCGACATCACCGGCGTGGTGAAAGTGCGCATGTCGATGGGGCACGAAGCCGTTGGACACTGGTTTAACGAAGAGGTGAAAGAAAATCTCGCCCTTCTTGATGAAGTCGAACAGGCGGCAAATACGGTGAAAGGCAGCGAGCGCTCCTGGCAACGCGCCGGACATGAATACACCCTGTGGATGGACGGTGAAGAGGTGATGGTGCGCGCCAACCAGCTTGAGTTTTCAGGGGATGAGATGGAAGAGGGGATGAGCTACTACGACGAAGAGAGCCTGTCGCTGTGCGGCGTGGAAGACTTCCTGCAGGTAGTGAATGCCTACCGTGAGTTTATGAAACAGAAGTAACTCCCCGAAGCGTCCCTGCTCCGGGCAACACTTAAACGGCCGGAATATTGCGGCCATAGTAGATTTCGCGCATCTCTTTCCAGAGCAGGTCGGTGATGACCTTGCGCTCTTCTTCACTTAAATCTTCCGGCTTCGTGTGGAACATGTAGTGCTTAAGGTCGAACTCCTTAAGCATCATCTTGGTATGGAAAATGTTTTCCTGGTACACGTTCACGTCCATCATGTCATACAGCGATTTCATGTCCTCGGACATAAAGTTCTGAATGGAGTTGATCTCGTGGTCGATGAAGTGCTTCATGCCGTTGATATCACGGGTAAAACCGCGCACGCGATAATCAATCGTGACGATGTCCGATTCCAGCTGGTGGATTAAATAGTTCAGCGCGTTCAGCGGGGAAATCACGCCGCAGGTCGACACTTCAATATCCGCGCGGAACGTGCACAGCCCGCCTTCCGGGTGGCTTTCCGGGTAGGTGTGAACGCAGATATGGCTTTTGTCGAGGTGGGCGACGACCACTTCCGGCAGAGGACCCGGATGTTCGGTTTTGTCGATAAGCTGCGGGTCGACCGGCTCTTCGCTGACCAGAATGGTGACGCTGGCACCCTGGGGCTCATAATCCTGTCGGGCGATGTTCAGAATATTGGCACCGATGATCGAGCAGGTTTCTGACAGGATCTCGGTCAGACGGTTGGCGTTGTAGAGTTCATCGATATAGGCGATGTAACCATCGCGTTCTTCCGCTGTTTTGGCATAGCAGATATCGTAAATACAAAAACTCAGGCTTTTAGTCAGGTTGTTAAAGCCATGTAGTTTAAGCTTTTTCAATTAGCTCACCCCCTTAGTGGATAATGCGTCTTGCAGGTACTGCGGCAGAGCAAACGCTGCGGTATGAATAGCCGGATTGTAGTAGCGGCACGTGAGCCCGGCCTGATGGAAGCGGGCCTGGATTATTTCGGTAGAGAGATGACGCAGCACGTCGTTATCCGTTGCCCATGCAAAGGTCATGATCCCGCCGTAGTACGTCGGAATGGCCGCCTGATAGAAGCTGACGTCACCGAAATAGGTGCTGAGCTTGCGATGGCTGTCGAGGGCTTCATCCTGCTGCAGGAAGCAGACACCGTTTTGTGCGACGAAGATCCCGCCCGGGTTCAGGCAGCGCTTGCAGCCTTCGTAGAACGAGGAGGTAAACAGCGACGCGCCAGGGCCGATGGGGTCGGTGCAGTCAGAGATAATCACGTCGAAGGTCTGCGTGGTCTGGTTAACAAAGTTAACGCCGTCGTCGATAACCAGATTAAAGCGCGGATCGTCATAGCTGCCGGCATTATGGTTGGGCAGGTACTGGCGGCAGAAAGAGACCACGCCCGCATCGATCTCAACCATGGTGATGGTTTCAATGGAACGATGGCGTGAAACCTCGCGCAGCATTGCGCCGTCGCCGCCGCCGATAATCAGAACATGCTTCGCGTGTCCGTGGGCCAGCAGCGGAACGTGGGTCATCATCTCATGATAAATAAACTCGTCGCGCTCGGTCGTTTGCACTACGCCATCCAGGGCCATCACGCGGCCAAAGGCGGCGTTTTCGAAGATGATCAGATCCTGGTGATCCGTTTTCTCATGATAGAGCACGTTATCAACGGCAAAGTACTGACCAAACTGGTCATGCAGTGTTTCATGCCACAACGTGTGGTCGGCCATACGCGGACTCCTCCTTTGTTAACATCCGTAACGCTCACAAAAAATGAGCGAAACATGATAGCTAACTATAACCGTGGTTGCACGGGTATAGGTTGAACAGGGGGCGTCGGGAAGGTTATTTCACGTAGGCGAGCAGGCTGAGCGAATCGCGGGCCAGCGCTTTGCATTTTTTAGCCGTGGGAATGCCAATACCGCTCAAGTCACGGTAGCTGTCTTCACCGAGCGCTTTCATGTCAAAGCTGTCGTAATTGCTGAGATCCCACTGGTTCTGCTGGGCGAAAAAGACCAGCGCGCGGCGAATTTGCCCGTTGGGTAAATTCTGGTAGCCACAATCATTTTTCAGGAATACAAAAACCGCCGTTAAATCGGCCATATCTTCCGCTTCATTTTCACTGAGCGCATAGCTGTTCGCACACATTGCCATCAGGCTTCCGAACAAAATTGTCCTGAAAAACGTCTTCATTGCTTCTACCACTTCTTCACGGAAAATTAACGTTAGCACACTTGATGCCAGTGCGACGATCTTTATTATTGCCGCTTTACTTGACCTTCCGGTAAGGGGAGGGTTTATGCTCAAAAGATCGCCTGCTGGAAATAAGGAAATGAACATGCAACGTCGTGATTTTTTAAAATATTCCGCTGTGCTGGGGGTTACCAGCGCATTACCACTCTGGAGCCGCGCGGTTTTTGCGGCTGAAAGGCCTGCCTTACCCATTCCTGACTTACTGACCGCAGACGCCCGTAGCCGTATTCAGCTCGTTGTTCAGGCCGGTAAAACCTCCTTCGGTGGGCACAGCGCCACAACCTGGGGCTACAACGGAGATCTGCTCGGCCCGGCACTTCAGTTACGCAAAGGGAAAGCGGTGACGGTGGATATCCACAATACGCTTGCCGAGGAGACCACGCTGCACTGGCACGGGCTGGAAGTCCCGGGCGAAGTGGATGGTGGTCCCCAGGGCGTTATCAAGCCTGGGGGTAAACGCAGCGTAACCTTTACCCCTGACCAGCGGGCGGCAACCTGCTGGTTCCACCCGCATCAGCATGGCAAAACGGGCCATCAGGTGGCAATGGGGCTGGCCGGACTGGTGTTGATTGAGGATGACGAAAGCCGCCTGCTGCGCCTGCCGAAACAGTGGGGTATCGACGATGTGCCGGTGATTGTGCAGGACAAAAAATTCAGCGCGGACGGGCAGATTGACTACCAGCTGGACGTGATGAGCGCGGCGGTCGGCTGGTTTGGCGATACGCTGCTGGCCAACGGCGCGATCTATCCGCAGCACGCCGCCCCGAAAGGCTGGCTGCGCCTGCGCTTGCTTAACGGCTGTAACGCCCGCTCGCTGAACTTCGCCACCAGCGATAAGCGCCCGCTTTACGTGGTGGCAAGCGACGGCGGCCTGCTGCCGGAACCGGTAAAAGTGAGCGAGCTGCCGATGCTGATGGGCGAACGCTTCGAAGTGCTGGTGGACATCAGCGACGGCAAGCCGTTTGACCTGGTAACGCTGCCTGTCAGCCAGATGGGGATGGCAGTGGCGCCGTTTGATAAACCGCATCCGGTGCTGCGCATTCAGCCGCTACAGGTCACGGCCTCCGGCACGCTGCCGGACACCCTGACCACGCTGCCTGCGCTCCCGTCGCTGGATGGGCTCACGCAGCGTAAGCTTCAGCTCTCCATGGACCCGATGCTCGACATGATGGGCATGCAGGCGCTGATGAAAAAGTATGGCAATCAGGCCATGGCGGGAATGCACCACGGCCAGATGATGGGCCATATGAATATGGACCACGGCAAAATGGGCGGTATGGATCACGGCGGTCACGGGTTCGATTTCCACAACGCCAACAAGATCAACGGCAAAGCGTTCGATATGAACACGCCGATGTTTGCCGCCACGAAGGGGCAGTTTGAGCGCTGGGTGGTTTCAGGTGAAGGGGACATGATGCTACACCCGTTCCATATCCACGGCACGCAGTTCCGTATACTGTCTGAGAACGGTAAAGCGCCGGAAGCGCATCGAGCAGGCTGGAAAGATACGGTGAGAGTGGAAGGCGGTGTCAGCGAGGTGCTGGTGAAGTTCGACTACGAAGCGCCTGAAGAGTTTGCCTATATGGCGCACTGTCATCTGCTGGAGCATGAAGATACGGGGATGATGCTCGGTTTTACCGTATAAAAAAAGCCGGGTGGCGGCTTCGCCTTACCCGGCCTGCATTGCAAAAAACGGCAACTTTCGTTGCCGTTTTGCTTTTATTTGCCTTCGTCCGGCAATGCATACGCGACAATATAGTCGCCCATCTTCGTACCAAACGAGCCGTGACCACCCGCAGAAATGACAACGTACTGCTTGCCATTCACTTCATAGGTCATCGGCGTTGCCTGTCCACCGGCCGGCAGACGGCCTTGCCACAGTTTTTCACCGTTGGTCATGTTATACGCGCGCAGGTAGTTATCTGCGGTTGCCGCGATGAACAGCACGTTACCGGCTGTGGAGATTGGACCACCCAGCATTGGCATACCCATATTGAACGGCACCGGAACCGGCATCGGGAACGGCATGCTGTCCTGTGGGGTACCAATACGTTTTTTCCAGACGATCTGGTTGGTTTTCAGATCCAGACCGGAGATGTAACCCCAGGCAGGCTGTTTACACGGCAGACCAAACGGAGACAGGAACGGGTTCAGGGTAACACCAAACGGTACGCCATACTGCGGCTGGATACCGGCTTCGGTCCCGCTGCCTTTCGCGTCTTTCGGCTGCTCCATCGGGTTACCCGGACCGCGTGGGATCAGACGGGAAACGAACGGCAGCGCCATTGGGTTGGCAATCGCCACCTGACGGTTAGGGTCAACGGAGATCCCGCCCCACTCGAACATCCCCAGGTTACCCGGGAAGACCAGCGTGCCCTGCTCAGAAGGCGGCGTGAAGATGCCTTCATAGCGCAGCTGATGGAACATCACGCGGCACACCAGCTGGTCAAACATCGTGGCACCCCACATGTCTGCCCCGCTGAGGTCTTTCTTCGGACGGAAGCTCAGGTCAGAGAACGGCTGCGTTTTGGTGACGTAGTCGCCCTTGGCAGCGCCCTGCGGAACCGGTTTTTCCGGGGCAGGCACCACCAGCTCGCCGTTACGACGGTCCAGCACGAAGATGTTACCGGTTTTCGCCGGGGCGTAAATCACCGGTACGGTTTTGCCATTCACGGTAATGTCCGACAGCGTCGGCTGGGACGGCATATCCATATCCCACAGATCGTGGTGAACGGTCTGGTAGCTCCAGGCCAGTTTCCCGGTGGTGGCATTCAGCGCCACGATGGAGCTGGCATAACGCTCCTGCTCCGGCGTGCGGTTACCGCCCCAGATATCCGGCGTGGTCACCCCCATCGGCAGGTAGACCAGGTCCAGCTTCGCGTCATACGCTGCAGGCGCCCAGGAGTTTGGCGAGTTAAAGGTAAAGGTGTGCTCGTCAGAAGGGATTGCGTTTGGATCTTTCGCGCCCGGGTCAAAAGCCCACAGCAGTTTACCGGTGTTCACGTCGAAACCGCGGATAACGCCGGAGGTTTCACGCGTAGAGAAGTTATCCGTTACCGAACCGGCAATCACGATGGTTTTATCGGTGATGATTGGCGGGGAGGTTGGCTCATACAGACCCGGCGTGGTGTCCGGCATGTTGGTCTGCAGGTTCAGAATGCCTTTGTTGGCGAAGGTTTCGCACAGCTTGCCGGTCTCAGCGTTGATGGCAAACAGACGGCCATCGTTCACCGGCAGCATAATGCGGCGAGGACAGTCGGCAATGACTTCCGGGCTGGCATTATCGGCGCGCGCTTCGTGGTAAGAAACGCCGCGGCAGGTGACATGCTGGAAGGACGGGTTGGAGTTCAGCTGTGGATCAAAGTGCCATTTCTCTTTACCGGTGGCCGCGTCGAGCGCGAACAGACGCTGGTGCGCCGTACACAGGTAGAGCATGTTGCCCACTTTAATCGGGGTCACTTCGTTGGTCAGCTCGCCCGGATCGTTCGGCATCTTCAGGTCGCCGGTACGGAATACCCAGGCTTCCTTCAGGTTCTTAACGTTGTCCGCGTTGATCTGCTTCAGCGGGGAGTAGCGTTGACCTTCCTGGTTACGGCCATAAGCTGGCCAGTCACCGTCAGCGACCTGCGAGATAGCTGCCGCAGGCGTGGACTCCGCGTTCAGCGTACCGTTGATCTCCTGCGGGTCGTTAAAGCCAGCCCAGGTGAGAATGCCGCCGCTGATTAACAGCGCCACCAGCAGGGCTGCAACGGCACCGCTGGAAGGGACAATCAGGCGGCGCCAGACAAACGGCAGGATCAGCCAGATACCGAAGAAGACCAGGATGTCGCTGCGCGGCGTCAGGGCCCAGAAATCGAAACCGACTTCCCAGACCCCCCAGATCATGGTGGCAAGAAGGAGGGCGGCATACAGCCACAGTGCGGATTGTTTTCTACGCCAGAGCAGGACGGTTACGCCAAGCATAACCAGGCCCGCAATCGGGTAGTACCAGGAGCCGCCGATCGCGACCAGCCAGACGCCACCGATTAACAGGTACAGGCCGCAGAAGGCGGCGAATAGCGCTGTTAGTGTCACCAGTAGACGCGGCTGTTTAGTGTTTGTTTCAGCCATAGAAAGTGTACTCGTCAGTTTTTGTTAATAATTTGCTAGCAACTAATTATAGGTGTTAACAAGTGTGATCGGAATCACAATATTTGCTTTTTATAACTCATACGCCAGGCTTATCCATTTACTGATATAATGGCTGGCTTGCGTATCGATGCCGGAGCAAGATTCATCCGCATTGAAAGATTTTCATCAAAATCATTTGGTTAGTAATATGAAACATACTGTTGAAGTGATGATCCCGGAAGCCGAGATCAAAGCGCGTATCGCCGAACTGGGTCGTCAAATCACCGAGCATTACAAGGACAGCGGCAGCGAAATGGTGCTGGTTGGTCTGCTGCGCGGTTCTTTCATGTTCATGGCAGACCTCTGCCGTGAAGTGCAGGTACCGCACGAGGTCGATTTTATGACCGCTTCCAGCTACGGCAGCGGCATGTCCACAACCCGTGATGTGAAAATCCTGAAAGATCTGGATGAAGATATTCGTGGCAAAGATGTGTTGATCGTTGAGGACATTATCGACTCCGGCAACACCCTTTCAAAGGTGCGCGAGATCCTGAGCCTGCGCGAGCCGAAATCGCTGGCGATTTGTACGCTGCTGGATAAACCGGAGCGTCGTGAAGTGCAGGTGCCGGTGGAGTTTGTCGGTTTCTCCATCCCGGACGAGTTCGTGGTGGGTTACGGCATTGATTACGCGCAGCGTTATCGTCATCTGCCGTATGTAGGGAAAGTAGTATTGCTGGACGAGTAATTGCGGGCTGATGCCCTCACTCCGACCCTCTCCCTCGGGGAGAGGGCGAAAACCCCCGGCTTTATTTATGGTTCACATGCTTAAGCTTGAGGTTGGCAATCCCCGAACGGTAACGCTGCTCCAGCGTTTCACGGTTGGTGGCGGTGACTTCCAGATTGCGCAGCAGGCCATCGTGAATACCGTACGCCCAGCCGTGGATTGATACCTTCTGCCCGCGTTTCCACGCCGACTGCATGATGGTCGAATGCCCAAGGTTATATACCTGCTCCATCACGTTCAGCTCGCACAGCGTGTCCATGCGTCGCTCCTGCGGCATTTCGCCGAGCAGTGAACTATGTTTGAACCAGATATCGCGGATGTGCAGCAGCCAGTTATCAATTAAACCCAGTTCCGGGTTTTCAACCGCCGCCTGCACGCCGCCGCAGCCGTAGTGGCCGCAAATAATGATGTGCTCGACTTCCAGGACGTCAACGGCATACTGAACCACGGAAAGGCAGTTGAGATCGGTATGAATCACCAGGTTGGCGACGTTGCGGTGAACAAACAGTTCGCCGGGCTCAAGGCCGGTCAGGCGCTCGGCAGGTACGCGGCTGTCTGAACAGCCAATCCAGAGAAAGCGCGGGTTCTGGGCTTGTGCGAGTTTTCCAAAAAATCCGGGGTCTTCCTCCACCAGCATTTTTGACCATAGTGCATTGTTGCTAATGAGTGTATCTATGTCGTTCATGGAGGTTAGCGACCTGTAACCAAGTAATTGCGTTGCGCTACTATAGGGTAACCCGACTTTTAATGAAACCACACAACGTGTGTAAGAACTGAAGGTAAGTTAAATTCATGGCAATTGCACTGGAGCTTGAGCAGCTTAAAAAAACCTATCCGGGTGGCGTTCAGGCGCTACGCGGGATAGACCTAAAAGTAGAGGCCGGGGATTTTTACGCGCTTCTGGGGCCGAACGGGGCGGGGAAATCCACCACCATCGGAATCATCAGCTCGCTGGTGAATAAAACGTCCGGACGGGTGAGCGTCTTTGGTTACGACCTGCAAAAAGATGTGGTAAACGCCAAGCGCCAGCTGGGTCTGGTACCGCAGGAGTTCAACTTCAACCCGTTTGAAACGGTGCAGCAGATTGTCGTTAACCAGGCGGGTTATTACGGCGTTGAGCGTAAAGAGGCGCTTGAGCGTAGCGAAAAGTACCTGAAACAGCTCGATTTGTGGGAAAAGCGTAACGAACGTGCGCGGATGTTGTCCGGCGGGATGAAGCGCCGCCTGATGATTGCCCGTGCGCTGATGCACGAGCCGAAGCTGCTGATCCTTGATGAACCCACCGCAGGCGTGGATATCGAACTGCGTCGTTCTATGTGGGGTTTCCTAAAGGATCTCAACGACAAAGGCACCACCATCATTTTGACCACCCACTACCTTGAAGAAGCTGAGATGCTATGCCGCAACATCGGCATCATTCAGCACGGCGAGCTGGTGGAGAACACCTCGATGAAGGATCTGCTCTCCAAGCTGAAATCCGAAACGTTTATTCTCGATCTGGCGGCAAAAAGCCCGCTACCGAAGCTTGAAGGGTACCAGTATCGCCTGGTTGATACCTCAACGCTGGAAGTGGAAGTGCTGCGCGAGCAGGGGATCAACAGCGTGTTCTCCCAGCTGAGCGCGCAGGGGATTCAGGTTTTAAGCATGCGTAACAAAGCGAACCGACTGGAAGAGCTGTTTGTCTCTCTGGTGCAGGATAAACAAGGAGACAAGGCATGACGCATCTTTATTGGGTCGCGCTGAAAAGTATCTGGGCGAAAGAGATTAACCGCTTTATGCGTATCTGGGTGCAAACCCTGGTACCGCCGGTCATCACCATGACGCTCTATTTCATCATCTTCGGCAACCTGATTGGTTCCCGCATTGGTGAGATGCACGGTTTTACCTATATGCAGTTTATCGTGCCGGGCCTGATTATGATGGCGGTGATCACCAACGCCTACGCAAACGTGGCCTCGTCGTTCTTCAGCGCTAAGTTCCAACGCAATATTGAAGAGTTGCTGGTGGCGCCGGTGCCAACGCACGTCATCATAGCCGGTTACGTGGGCGGCGGCGTGGCGCGCGGGCTGTGCGTGGGCATCCTGGTGACGGCGATTTCGCTGTTCTTCGTGCCGTTCCAGGTGCACTTGTGGCTGTTCGTGGCGCTGACTCTGCTGCTGACGGCGATCCTGTTTTCGCTGGCCGGTCTGCTGAACGCGGTGTTCGCTAAAACGTTTGACGACATCAGCCTGATCCCGACCTTTGTGCTGACGCCGCTGACCTATCTCGGCGGGGTGTTCTACTCCCTGACGCTGCTGCCGCCGTTCTGGCAGGCGCTGTCGCATCTGAACCCGATCGTCTACATGATCAGCGGCTTCCGCTTTGGCTTCCTCGGCATTACCGATGTTCCGCTGTTTACCACGGTGGCGGTGCTGGTGGTGTTCATCATCGCCTTCTACCTGCTGTGCTGGTATCTGATCCAGCGCGGGCGCGGTCTGCGTAGTTAACCCTCTGCCCGGCGACATTCTGGTTGCCGGGCACTTTCTTTGACGGTTATCACCGTAAGCAAACCTTCACTCCGCTAAACTACTTGCCTGCTAAGGAGAGAGTTATGCTGGGATGGGTGATCACCTGCCACGATGAACGAGCGCAGGACATGCTGGACACGCTTGAAGCCAAATTTGGCCCGCTGGCGCAATGCCGGGTGGTTAACTACTGGCGCGGGCTAAGCACTAACATGCTTAGCCGCATGATGTGCGATGCCCTGCATGAAACCGACTCCGGAGAGGGCGTCATTTTTCTTACCGATAAATCCGGCGCGGCGCCTTACCGCGCGGCCGCTTTGCTGAGCCACAAGCATGATAATTGTGAAGTGATCTCCGGTATCAGCCTGCCTTTACTCGAAGCCCTCTATCCGCTTCGCGCCTCATTGAGCAGCGCAGAGTTTCGGCACGCTATCGTGGCGAAGGGCCAGCCGGAGGTGAGCAGCCTGTGGCACCAGCAGCAGAAAAACCCGCCTTTCGTTCTGCTTCACGATCTGTATAAGCATTAAACATTGGTATTGATGTCGCTTTTGCTACAATGGCGACTGATTTCCCGTGTCGATTTATATCCTATGTTCATGCGCGTGTTCTTTCTCCTTTTGCTGCTGGTTTCCGGCGGGGCGTCTGCCAGCCTGATAAGTCAGCAAGGGCTTCCTGCTCAATATATGCAAACCACTGAGGCTGCTGCCATCTGGGCTCAGGTAGGTAACTCCGTGGTTAACGTGGGCAATATTCGCGCAGGGCAGATCATCGCGGTCTTTCCCGCGGCGGCGGATTATTACGAATTTCGCTTCGGGTTCGGTACTGGCTTTATTGATAAAGACCACCTTGAGAAAGTGCAGGGCAAGCAACGCGTTGAGGACAGCCTGGGCGACCTGAACAAGCCGCTCAGTAACCAGAATCTCATCACCTGGAAAGATACGCCCGTCTATAACGCGCCCAATAGCGGAAGCGCGCCCTTTGGCACCCTGAGCGCCAACCTGCGCTATCCCATTCTGAATAAACTCAAAGACCGCCTGAACCAGACCTGGTATCAGATCCGCATCGGCAACCGCCTGGCGTGGATAAGCAGCCTGGACGCGCAGGAAGATAACGGCATTCCGGTTCTGACCTATCACCATATCCTGCGCGATGAGGAGAACACCCGTTTTCGCCATACCTCCACCACCACCAGCGTGCGCGCGTTCAGCAACCAGATGACCTGGCTTCGCGACCAGGGGTACACCACGCTGACGATGTATCAGCTGGAAGGCTACGTGCGCAACAAGATGAACCTGCCCGCGAAGGCGGTGGTGATTACCTTTGACGACGGCCTGAAGTCGGTGAGCCGTTACGCGTATCCTGTGCTGAAAGAGTATGGCTTCAACGCGACGGCGTTTATCATTTCGTCACGTATTAAAGGCCATCCGCAGAAGTGGGATCCGAAATCGCTGCAGTTTATGAGCGTTCAGGAAATCAAAGGCATTCAGGATGTGTTCGACATTCAGTCGCACACGCACTTCCTGCACCGCGTGGACGGGTATAAACACCCGATCTTACTGAGCCGCAGCTATCACGTGATCCTGTTTGATTTTGAGCGTTCTCGTCGCGCGCTGTCACAGTTCAACCCGCGTGTGCTCTACCTTTCGTATCCGTTTGGCGGCTATGACAATAAGGCGGTCAAGGCGGCGAATGATGCCGGTTTCCATCTGGCCGTGACCACGGTGAAGGGGAAGGTGAAGCCGGGGGATAATCCGTTCTTACTGAAACGACTCTATATCTTAAGAACGGATTCGCTGGAGACGATGTCGCGGCTGATCAGCAATCAGCCGCAGGGATAAACATCAGGCAACCTGAACCGGAATCGCCTTTGCGGTGCGCTTCATTTCATTGTCGCCTTCGAAGTAGGCCACTTTAGGCTGCCAGCGGCGGGCTTCTTCGTCAGACATCATCACGAAGCTGGCGATGATCACAATGTCGCCCACGTCCGCACAGTGCGCCGCAGCGCCGTTAACGGAGATGATCTTAGAACCGCGCTCGGCGGCAATCGCGTAAGTAGAGAAGCGTTTACCGTTGTTCACGTTCCAGATATCAATCGCTTCGTTTTCAAGGATACCCGCCGCGTCGAGGAAATCCTGGTCAATGGCGCAGGAGCCTTCATAGTGCAGGTCGGCCTGCGTGACTTTCACACGGTGAAGCTTACCTTGCAGCATTTTGCGAATCATTACGTTTACCTTTAATTATCAAGGGTGAAGAACTACGCCAGCTCAACCACTTTATTGTCAATCAGGCGTGCCTGGCCGAGCCATGCCGCCACCAGGATGACTGCGCGCTTGCTGTTCTGGGTTAATTCCAGCAGCGTATCAGCATCACGAATTTGTACGTCGTCAGCACGAAGGCCCTTATCGTTAAGCGCCTGCTCGGCAAGGGCAATAATCTCTTCTGCTGTTAACTCTTTTGCCAGCACTTGCTCTGCCATGGTGTTCATCACCTTGCTCAGGCCCGGCGCGATTTTACGCTGTTCGGCGGTCAGGTAACCATTCCGCGAGCTGAGTGCCAGCCCGTCTTTGGCACGCACAATCGGTACGCCGACGATCTCGATATCATATCCCATGTCGGCGACCATCTTGCGGATCAGCGCCAGCTGCTGGAAATCTTTCTCACCGAAGCAGGCAACGTCCGGCTGCACCAGGTTAAATAGCTTGCTGACGATGGTGGAGACTCCGCGGAAGTGGCCCGGACGGCTGGCGCCTTCGAGCATGGTGGAAATGCCCGGGACGTCAACGTAGGTCGCCTCTTCGGTACCCTGCGGATAAACGTCCGCCGGTGCAGGTGAGAAGACGATATCCGCGTGGCGTTTTTTGAGCTTCTCGCAATCTTCCTGCAGGGTGCGCGGATAGCGTGCCAGATCGTCGGCGCGGTCAAACTGCATGGGGTTCACGAAGATACTGACCACCACGATATCTGCTCGCGCACGGGCTTCGTCGACGAGCTTCATGTGGCCATCATGCAGATTGCCCATGGTCGGGACCAGTGCGATACGTTTACCTTCCTGTCGCGCGCGGCGGATATGCTGGCGAAGCAGCGGCAGGGTTTCAATGATTAGCACAACGAGACTCCTTAATGGAAACTGTGTTCTTCACCCGGGTAAACACCGGATTCAACGTCGGCAATATACTGCCTGACCGCAGCGCGCATGTCGCCCGCTTCAGTGAGGAAATTTTTGGCAAATTTCGGGATATGCCCGCCAGTAATACCAAAGGCGTCGTGCATCACCAGAATCTGACCGTCGGTCACGTTGCCTGCACCAATACCAATCACCGGAATGGAGAGTGCGTCGGTGATGCGTTTCGCCAGCTCAACCGGCACGCACTCCAGCACCAGCAGCTGGGCGCCTGCGGCTTCCAGCGCCAGGGCATCCTCAAACAGCGTCTGCGCCGCGTCGCCGCGGCCCTGCACCTTATACCCGCCAAAGATGTTGACGGACTGCGGGGTCAGGCCCAAATGACCACACACCGGCACGGCGCGTTCGGTGAGCATTTTCACCGTCTCCACCAGCCAGGCGCCGCCTTCAATTTTGACCATGTTAGCGCCAGCGCGCATCACTGCCGCCGCGTTTTCAAATGCCTGCTCTGGCGTGGCATAGGCCATAAATGGCAGGTCGGAAAGCAGAAGGCAGCCTGGCGCACCGCGGCGTACCGCACGGGTGTGATATGCAATATCTTCGACCGTGACCGGCAGGGTGGAATCATGTCCTTGTACCGTCATCCCTAACGAATCTCCGACCAGCATGACGTTGATCCCCTCTTCGGCAAACAGTTTGGCGAAGCTGTAGTCATACGCGGTGATGGTGGCGAAGCGTTTTTTTTCCTGTTTGCATTTCTGCAGTAAGGAGATGGTGGTTGGTTTCATACTGTTTCCTGATAGCCCAAAAGCGAATCTTTGCGCATTCTAACAGTAACATTCGAGGGAACAATGATTTTAGGCAACCGATTAACCACAATTATTTTGTGGTCAACCGGTGAGGGAAGAGGATCACCAGCGAGCGGGTCTTTCCGCGTTCAGGTTGTCCAGAACGGCCTTGAGCGGGATGTCTTCCGGGAAGGTGAGATCGGGCGCCACTTCAAAGAGCGGCCAGAGCATAAAGCCACGATTTTTCATGTCGTAATGCGGTACGGTGAGGCGTTCAGTGTTAATCACCTCATGGCCGAACAGCATAATATCGAGATCAAGCGTGCGCGGCCCCCAGCGTTCGGCTTTGCGTACGCGCCCCTGCTGCAGTTCGATGCGCTGAGTGTTGTCCAGCAGCGTTTCGGCATCGAGGGATGTTTCCAGCACCACGGCGGCGTTCAGATAATCAGGTTGATCCTGCGGGCCTAGCGGCGGCGTGCGGTAAAAGGAGGAGACCGCCACGATACGGCTTTGCGGGATCTCACCCAGCGCCTGTACGGCAGCATTCACCTGCTCCAGCGGAGAGGCTAAATTGCTGCCGATGGCGATATACGCAAGGGTCATGCTGTCCCTTCACGACGCGGTGCGCGTTTGCGCGGACGACGATGACGGCGACGCGGGGCAGGTTCTTCATCCAGCCCGGTCAGCATATCTTTCTGCTCCGGCGGGGCGGAAACCTGGAATTCGGCCCACCACTGCGCCAGGCGCTGCAGCTCCTGATTGCGTTCAGTTTCCGCACGCAGCGACAGCAGGTCGAAGGCGGCGCGGAACTTTGGATGCTCCATCAGCTTCCAGGCACGTTTGCCCTGACGGCGGGACATGCGCAGCTGAAGCTGCCAGATGTCGCGCACCAACGTAGTAATACGTTTTGGGATAGCCAGCGTGCGGCACCCTTCGTCCAATACATCGTTCGCGGCCAGCGCGAAGGCATCGTAATAGGCGAGGCCGCTCTCCTGGGTGATTCTTTGAGCCGTTTCCAGCAGCGGGTACCAGAACATTGCCGCAAACAGGAATGCCGGGTTCACGCGCATATCGTTATGGATGCGGGTGTCAGTATTTTTCAGCACCTGCGCAATCATCCGCTCCATTGGGCTGTCACCGTTTTCGGTGAAGTAACGGGTAATGGTCGGGAACAGAGGCTGGAACAGGTTGTATTCGCGCAGCAGATTGTAGGTTTCGAACCCGTAGCCGGCCTGCAGCAGCTTCAGCGCCTCTTCAAACAGGCGGGCAGGCGGCACGTCGTTAATCAGCGTCGCCAGACGCGGGATCGGCTCTGCGGTTTCCGGGCTGATGCGCATGTTCAGCTTGGCGGCAAAACGCACGGCGCGCAGCATGCGCACCGGATCTTCACGATAGCGCGTTTCCGGCGTGCCGATCAGGCGGATCAGACCCTCTTTCAGGTCCTGCATGCCGCCGACGTAATCACGCACGGTGAAATCCGCCACGCTGTAATAAAGGCTGTTGATGGTGAAGTCGCGACGCTGGGCATCTTCTTCGATAGAGCCGAAGATATTGTCGCGCAGCAGCATACCGTTCTGGCCGCGCTGTGACGTGGTGCGGTCGGATGCACCCGCTTCATGGTGGCCGCGGAAGGTCGCCACTTCGATGATTTCCGGCCCAAACATTACGTGAGCCAGACGGAAACGGCGGCCAACGAGACGGCAGTTGCGGAATAATTTACGCACCTGCTCGGGCGTGGCGCTGGTCGTCACGTCGAAATCTTTCGGTTTTTTGCCCAGCAGTAAATCACGCACCCCACCGCCAACGAGATAGGCCTCGTAGCCCGCTTTATTCAGACGATAGAGTACCTTGAGGGCATTTTCACTGATATCTTTGCGGGAAATATTGTGCTGCTCACGCGGAATAACCGACATGTGTGGTTGTGCAATAGCGTCGTTCGCCATGCTCTCTTCGCGGCTTAGCACTTTACGGCAAAAATTAGCGACTCGGGTAAAAATGGTACACCTCGTAGTGTGTTTTGTTATGAAAAAAGCGGCTAATCATAGCTCAGCGCAACGCATTTGAGAATGCTGGATTTTTGGCACTGCCGCGAGCGTCCAGTTGGCAATGGCTATTTTCAGCAATTCGTCAATGCGCAGATCCTGCCATTCGTTGGTTACATTCTGGTTGAGAAATCGCAGCGCGTCGATCAAAACAGGACGCGGATCGCCGTCTGGCAGGGCCGGGGCGTGGTTCTGCTTGGAGAGCTTAACGCCCTGCGCATTGACCGCCAGCGGCAGATGAATGTAATCCGGCGCCGTCCAGCCAAACTGATGATAAAGCGAGATTTGCCGTACGGTCGGTTCGACCAGGTCCGCCCCGCGCACAATTTCCGTCACGCCCTGGAAACGATCGTCGACGACCACCGCCAGGTTATATGCAAACAGACCATCACGACGGTGAATAATAAAATCTTCACATGCCAGACGTTCATCCGCCCTAATCTCACCGGAGAGCCGATCGTGGAAGCGAGTGACGGGCGCGCGCTGTAGCAAGCGTACGGCGGCATTTTCCGGGGGAAGATTCAGCGTGCGGCAGTGGCCGTCATACACACCTCCCACGCTCTGGATACGCGCGCGGGTGCAGGTGCAGTTATAGGAGAGCCCCTGAGCGCTGAGCCAGGCCAGACGTTCCCGATAAGCCTCATGACGTTGTGACTGCCACAGAACGTCGCCGTCCCAGTGAAGACCGTAATGTTCCAGCTGACGCAGAATGGTGTCTGCAGCACCGGGAACTTCACGCGGAGGGTCAATATCTTCGATGCGGACGAGCCATTTACCCTGACTGGCGCGAGCCTGCAGGTAGCTGCCAAGCGCGGCAATTAATGAGCCGAAGTGTAATTCACCGGAAGGAGATGGCGCAAAGCGCCCGATATAGTGTGATTCAGACATATCAACAGTAACAAGGCGGGAGAGACTCCCGCCTTTGAAGTGTATAAACAGCGCTGGCGTTAGCCGGCCATCTGTTTTTCGCGGATTTCGGCCAGCGTTTTACAGTCGATGCACAGATCGGCGGTTGGACGCGCTTCCAGGCGACGAATACCGATTTCAACACCGCAGGATTCGCAGTAGCCAAAATCTTCGTCTTCGACTTTTTTCAGCGTTTTCTCGATCTTTTTGATCAGTTTGCGTTCGCGGTCACGGTTACGCAGTTCGAGGCTGAACTCTTCTTCCTGAGCGGCACGGTCTACCGGATCCGGGAAGTTAGCAGCTTCATCCTGCATATGCGAAACGGTGCGATCCACTTCATCCCTGAGTTGATTACGCCATGCTTCAAGAATACGCTTGAAGTGCGACAGCTGGGCTTCGTTCATATACTCTTCGCCCGGCTTCTCTTGATACGGCTCCACCCCAGCGATGGCGAGAATACTCAGGGACGATGTTTTACGGTTTTGCCCTTCTTGCATGTTGCTTCTCCTTAACACGCACTATCGATCCCCGTGTTGGGGGAAAAATCAGGTCGCTATAAATAGCAGATGCTTTTCCGTATGGCAATTATCTAAACGTAACACTTGACAAGCCTGTGAGGAAAAGCGTATTTGCGCACGCGGCCAGAACACTTATTCATCAATCGTCTAATCCCTTATAAGACAATGGGAAGAGACGATCTCAGAGTCATATTATCGGCAGAAAGTTCCGCTTTATAAGCTAAAACCTCTACCCCCTGCTTTTGTGCCTCATTCAACAGTTGTGCGTATTTAGGATCGATATGGCGGGCAGGGGAAAACCGTTCAATCGCTGTATGCAACACCGCAAACAGCAATACGGCGCGTTTGCCCGCCGCCGCAACACTCATTAGCTCTCGCAGATGCTTCTGCCCGCGTAGCGTTACCGCATCCGGAAAGAAGCCGTTTTCCTGTTCCGCTAACGTCACTGATTTTACTTCAATATAGCACTCAGGACGGCCTTCCGCCTGTAACATGAAGTCAATTCTGCTGCCTTCATCGCCGTATTTCACTTCTGTTTTATGCGTACCGTAACCCACCAGTTCGGGAATGGCGCCATTCTTAAGCGCTTCCTTAACCAGCTGATTTGCACGCAGAGTATTAACACAAATAAACGCCCCGTTTTGCGTTTCGGTTATTTCCCAGGTATGGGGGTATTTGCGTTTAGTATTTTCTGAAGTGGAATACCAGACCGTGTCACCCGGCGCGGCGCAACCGGTCATGGCGCCGGTGTTGGGGCAGTGCAGGGTGAGCTCTTCGCCTTCCGGCGTCACTACGTCGGCGAGGAAGCGTTTGTAGCGTTGGATCAGCGTGGCGGACTGGAGTGCAGGACTAAACTTCATCGGAATTCCTTGTGGTGTCGCCCAACGTCCAGCGCTGTAGCGGCCTGTAGCGGGTGCGTCCCCGTGCAAAGACGGATTCATAAAGCGCGAATTCATTAACCGGAAAAGCCCAGTGAAAACCCGGCGGCGGAATGGCAACGGCCTGACCAGCATCGCGCAGCAGCGTGACGTGCGGATGAAACGGCTGCGGGCTCTGGTAACAGCCGCTGCGCGCTGCCTGCGCGCGCAACATATTGGCGAGCTGTAACAACCCGCGCGGCGGCTGGCGCGTACCCAGCCAGACCACGCGCGAACGCAGCCACTGACCCGCATCGTCAAGGTGCAGCGTAAACGCCGGCTGGACAATACGCCCGGCCATGGCGGCTAATGCCCGCTGTTTTTCGGCGCTCACGTCACCCAAAAAGGCCAGCGTCAGGTGCAGGTTTGCCGCCGCAACGGGCCGGCCCGCTTCCGGTGGAAAATGTTCCGCGCGCCAGCGAACGATTTGCCGCTGTAGGGTGGTGGGCAATTCAATGGCAAAAAACAGCCGTTTCGACTCAGACATACGGGGGACTCGGTAATGATATGCGCCGATGCTACAATGTACGCCGACTAATGTTAACCCTCTGGAGCTGTTAGTGTCCTCATTGCCGGTCGCCGTCGTTCTTCCTGAGCTTCTCGCTGCCTTACAACATGCCCCGCAGGTTTTGCTTAACGCGCCTACGGGGGCGGGTAAATCTACCTGGCTGCCATTGCAGATCCTTAAAGAGGGGAAGATTGCCGGGAAAATTATCCTGCTGGAGCCGCGCAGGCTGGCCGCGCGCAACGTGGCGCAGCGCCTGGCGGAACTGCTGAATGAAAAACCGGGTGAAACGGTAGGCTACCGGATGCGCGCCGAAACCTGCGTCGGCCCGTCCACGCGGCTTGAGGTGGTCACCGAGGGCATTCTTACCCGCATGCTGCAAAACGACCCGGAGTTGAACGGCGTCGGGCTGGTGATCCTGGATGAATTCCACGAGCGCAGCCTGCAGGCCGATCTGGCCCTCGCGCTGTTGCTCGACGTTCAGCAGGGGCTGCGCGACGATCTGCGGCTGCTGATTATGTCGGCAACGCTGGATAACGAGCGGCTACGACAGGCATTACCCGATGCGCCGGTCATCAGCTCAGAAGGAAGGGCATTTCCTGTTGAGCGTCGCTATCAGCTGCTTCCTGCCCATCAGCGCTTTGACGAAGCGGTAGCTATTGCCACTGCTGACCTGCTTCGCCAGGCGCCCGGCTCGCTGCTGCTGTTTTTGCCCGGCGTGGGGGAGATTCAGCGCGTGCAGGAGCGGCTGGCCTCCAGGGTGGGCAGTGACGTACTGCTTTGCCCGCTCTATGGCGCCCTGTCGTTGACCGAGCAGCGTAAAGCTATCCTTCCCGCCCCGGCGGGGCAGCGTAAAGTCGTCCTGGCAACCAACATTGCCGAAACCAGTTTGACCATCGAAGGCATTCGCCTGGTGGTGGATAGCGCGCAGGAGAGGGTGGCTAGCTTTGATCCGCGCACCGGGCTGACTAAACTGCTGACACAACGCATCAGCCAGGCGTCAATGGTGCAACGCGCGGGCCGTGCGGGGCGTCTTGAGCCGGGTATTTGCCTGCATTTGACCAGCGCGGAGCAGGCTGAACGCGCGGCACAGCAAAGCACGCCGGAGATTTTACAAAGCGATCTCTCCGGGCTGGTGATGGATCTCCTGCTGTGGGGCTGCCCGGATCCTGAACAGCTCACCTGGCTTAATCCACCGCCTGTCGTGAATCTCGCCGCCGCGCGCAGCCTGCTCACCCAGCTTGGCGCGCTGGAAGGTGAACGTCTGACGGCGCGCGGCCAGAAAATGGCTGCGCTGGGCAACGATCCGCGTCTGGCGGCGATGCTGGTGGCCGCGCAGGGCGAAGATGAAATTGCCACAGCGGCGAAACTGGCGGCTATTCTTGAGGAGCCGCCGCGCGGAGGCAGCAGCGATCTGGGGCAGGCGTTTTCGCGCAATCAGGGAAACTGGCAGCAGCGGGCGCAGCAGCTGTGCAAACGCCTGAACTGCCGGGGCGGTTCACCTGACGGCGATAAGATTGCCTCCCTTCTGGCGCTGGCCTTCCCGGACAGGATTGCGCGCCGCCGCGGGCTGGATGGACGCTACCAGCTGGCAAACGGCATGGGGGCGATGCTGGACAGCGATGATGCCCTGACGCGACATGAATGGCTGATCGCGCCGCTCCTGCTTCAGGGCAGCCAGTCTCCTGATGCCCGTATTTTACAGGCGATTGCCGTGGACATAGATGCCCTGACGCGTACCTGCCCGCAGCTGCTCCAGCAATCGGACATCGTGGAATGGGATGACGCTCAGGGGACGCTAAAGGCGTTTCGGCGTAGTCAGATTGGCAAACTGATCCTCGGGACGAAACCGCTGGCGAAGCCGTCGGAAGAAGAGTTACACCAGGCAATGCTGAACGGCATTCGGGAAAAGGGCCTTAACGTTCTGAACTGGACGCCGGAAGCTGAACAGTATCGCATTCGTTTGCACTGCGCCGCGAAGTGGCTTCCGGAATACGGCTGGCCCGCGGTGGATGATGAGACGCTGCTCGCGACGCTTGAGCAGTGGCTGCTGCCGCAAATGAGCGGCGTGCACTCTCTGCGCGCCCTTAAGGCGCTTGATGTTAAGACTGCGTTACAGAATTTACTGGACTGGTCATTACGTCAACGTCTGGATAGTGAGCTTCCTGGGCATTACACTGTGCCCACCGGGAGCCGGATTGCCATTCGTTATCATGAGGATAATCCTCCGGCGCTGGCGGTTCGGATGCAGGAGATGTTTGGTGAGGCAACCACACCGTCTATTGCGGAAGGGCGGGTGCCGTTGGTGCTTGAGCTGCTCTCGCCTGCGCATCGTCCGTTGCAGATCACCCGCGATCTGGGAGCGTTCTGGGCCGGGAGCTACCGTGAAGTGCAGAAAGAGATGAAAGGGCGCTACCCCAAACACGTCTGGCCGGACGATCCGGCGAATACGGCGCCGACGCGGCGGACGAAGAAGTATTCCTGACAGGAAAGTCTTGCTGTTTATTTTGAAAGATTTCTTCTTCCACAGACCTGTGAAAGAAAGGAAAATCTGGCCTTTGCGCCTGAAAGTTGCGGAGAAAAAGCATGGCGGGGAATGACCGCGAGCCAATAGGACGTAAGGGAAAACCCGCGCGTCCGGCGAAAGAAAAAGTAAGCCGTCGTCGCCTCAGAGATGAGGACTATGACGATGACTATGACTATGAAGACGATTATGAGGATGAAGAACCGATGCCGCGTAAAGGGAAAGGCAAAGGGCGTAAGCCTCGTGGGAAGCGCGGCTGGTTCTGGCTGCTGCTGAAGCTGTTCATTGTTTTTGTTGTGCTGATCGCGATTTACGGCGTGTATCTGGATCAGAAGATCCGCAGCCGTATCGACGGGAAAGTCTGGCAATTGCCTGCGGCAGTGTATGGTCGCATGGTGAACCTTGAGCCGGACATGTCCATCAGCAAGAACGAGATGGTGAAACTGCTGCAAGCTACGCAGTATCGTCAGGTCACGAAAATGACCCGCCCGGGCGAATTTACCGTCCAGGCGAAAAGCATTGAGATGATCCGCCGCCCGTTCGACTTCCCGGACAGCAAAGAGGGGCAGGTGCGCGCGCGTCTGACCTTTGACGGCGATCGGCTGGAAACCATTGAGAACATGGACAATAACCGCCAGTTCGGTTTCTTCCGTCTTGATCCGCGTCTGATCACCATGCTCTCGTCCGCCAATGGCGAACAGCGCCTGTTCGTGGCGCGTAACGGCTTCCCGGATCTGCTGGTGGATACCCTGCTGGCAACCGAAGACCGCCATTTCTACGAGCACGACGGTATCAGTCTCTACTCCATCGGCCGTGCGGTGCTGGCGAACCTGACTGCGGGCCGTACCGTGCAGGGGGCGAGTACGCTTACCCAGCAGCTGGTGAAGAACCTGTTCCTCTCCAGCGAGCGTTCTTACTGGCGTAAAGCCAACGAAGCGTACATGGCCGTGCTGATGGATGCGCGCTACAGCAAGGATCGTATCCTTGAGCTGTACATGAACGAGGTGTACCTCGGCCAGAGCGGCGATAACGAGATCCGCGGCTTCCCGCTGGCGAGCCTGTACTACTTTGGCCGTCCGGTGGAAGAGCTCAGCCTTGACCAGCAGGCGCTGCTGGTGGGCATGGTAAAAGGGGCGTCCATTTATAACCCGTGGCGCAACCCGAAACTGGCGCTGGAGCGTCGTAACCTGGTACTGCGTCTGCTGCAACAGCAGCAGGTGATTGATCAGGAATTATACGACATGCTTAGCGCACGTCCGCTGGGCGTGCAGCCGCGCGGTGGGGTGATCTCTCCGCAGCCTGCTTTCATGCAGATGGTGCGCCAGGAGCTGCAAAGTAAGCTCGGTGATAAGGTCAAAGATCTCTCCGGCGTGAAGATCTTCACAACCTTTGACTCGGTAGCCCAGGACGCGGCAGAAAAAGCGGCTGTTGAAGGGATCCCGGCGCTGAAGAAGCAGCGCAAGCTCTCCGATCTGGAAACCGCGATGGTGGTGGTTGACCGTAACACCGGCGAAGTGCGCGCGATGGTGGGCGGCGCAGAGCCGCAGTATGCGGGCTACAACCGCGCGATGCAGGCGCGTCGTTCGATTGGCTCTCTGGCTAAACCGGCGACCTATCTCACCGCGCTGAGCCAGCCGAATTTGTATCGCCTGAACACCTGGATCGCCGATGCGCCAATCTCCCTGCGTCAGCCTAACGGCCAGGTCTGGTCACCGCAGAACGATGATAAACAGTTCAGCGGCCAGGTGATGCTGGTGGACGCGTTAACCCGCTCCATGAACGTACCTACGGTTAACCTCGGTATGGCGCTGGGCCTGCCGGCCATTGTCGATACCTGGCAGAAGCTGGGCGTACCGAAAGATCAGCTGCACCCTGTTCCGGCGATGATTCTGGGGGCGCTTAACCTGACGCCGATCGAAGTGGCGCAGGCGTTCCAGACCATTGCCAGCGGGGGTAACCGCGCACCGCTCTCAGCCCTGCGTTCGGTGATTGCCGAAGATGGCTCCGTGCTGTATCAGAGCTTCCCGCAGGCTGAACGTGCCGTTCCTGCGCAGGCGGCCTACATGACGCTGTGGACGATGCAGCAGGTTGTGCAGCGCGGTACCGGTCGTCAGCTGGGGGCGAAGTATCCTGGTCTGCATCTGGCGGGTAAAACCGGGACCACCAACAACAACGTTGATACCTGGTTTGCCGGTATTGATGGCCGTGAAGTGGTGATCACCTGGGTAGGCCGTGACAACAACCAGCCGACCAAACTTTACGGGGCGAGCGGGGCGATGTCGATTTACCAGCGCTACCTGGCGAACCAGTCACCTGTGCCGCTGAACCTGGTCGCGCCGGAAGATATCGTCGATATGGGCGTGGATGGTTCCGGGAACTTTATCTGCGGCGGCGGGATGCGTACCCTGCCGGTCTGGACGACCAACCCGGACTCACTGTGCCAGCAGAGCCAGCCTGAACAGCCAACGGGCAACCCGTTCGATCAATCTTCTCAGCCGCAGCAGCCGCAGCAACAACCGGCCCAGCAGCAGAACGAGAAGAAAGACAGTGATGGCGTGGCCGGCTGGATCAAGGATATGTTTGGTGGGAATTAATTAATTCCCTGAATAAAAAGCCGCTTTAATATAAAGCGGCTTTTTTGTTTTTTACATTCTGCAATTTTTAAAAATATTAAACATCTAATTTAGAATTTTTAAGTTCTCATTTTTTTCATCTAAGGAAGGTGCGAACAAGTTCCTGATATGAGATCATCATATTCATCCGGAGCGCATCCCAGAGGGACATCATGAGCCATCAACTCACCTTCGCCGATAGTGAATTCAGCACTAAGCGCCGTCA
>OKVJ01000137.1_pt1 | contig 32580 bp, 31 predicted proteins | sample 1606921 | NCBI WGS metagenome assembly OKVJ01 (sample SAMN03281016, study PRJEB24777) | human gut metagenome | isolation source: fecal sample PR161 from 1 month old female Malay infant, caesarean...
ACTACAACGACATCAGCATGCTGGAAGCCGTCGGTACGGGCGTGGCGATGGGCAATGCCGACGACGCGGTAAAAGCGCGCGCTAACGTGGTGATTGGCGACAACACCACCGACAGCATCGCGCAGTACATCTATACCCACCTGCTGTAATCAGGCGGTGATCGAAACGCTCTTGATTTGCGCGTAAAGCCACAGGCCGGGCTTGATTGCTAACTCATCCCTGGCCCACGGGCTGATGCGCGCCCAGAGCGTCCTGCTGCCCACGTCGAGCTTCACCTCTACCTGCCCGTTATCATCAAAACATTCCGCCACTTTGGCGCGCAGAATATTTCGAATACTGGTTTGCAGCGGCGGCTGCAGCACCAGCGAGACGTCCGATGCCTGGATGCGGATCCGCAGCGCGGACTGCAACGGTTTGTCGATCTTATTGACCCAAAGATGCTGGTCGCCCAGCGCCAGGGCGGTCATCGCGTAGTGCGGATGATGCTCCAGAACGCTCACCTTCAGGATGCTGCTCTGCTGTTCCCTGGGTAACCAGGGGTGCATCACGCTACTGCCCCACACCTCTTCCAGGTTGCCGAAGGCCTTCACGCTGCCCTCTTCCAGCACCAGCACTTTGTCGGCCAGATGGAGGATCTCATCCAGCGAATGACTGACGTAGAGCATCGGAATATTAATTTCGCGGGTCAGACGCTGCAGGTAAGGCAAAAGCTCGCGCTTGCGCGGTATATCCAGCGAGGCCAGCGGCTCGTCGAGCAGCAGCAGTTCGGGGGCGGTCAGCAACGCGCGGCCTATAGCCACACGCTGTTTCTCCCCACCGGAGAGCGAGGACGGCAGCCTGTCGAGCAGGGGTTCAATGCCTAAAAGCGTCACCAGCTTATCAAACTGCCCGGCCATGCTTTTCGCCATGCCGTAGCGCAGGTTGCCGCGCACGCTGTAGTGCGGGAATAAGCGCGCGTCCTGAAAAACATAGCCAATGCGGCGCTTATCCGGCGAAAGGTAAATCTTGTTCTCCACGTCATTCAGGACGCGGTTGTTCAGGACAATGCGCCCTGACTGCGGGCGCGTCAGGCCGCTGATGGCGTTAATCAGAGACGTTTTACCCGCGCCCGACACGCCGAAGACGGCGGTGATGCCGCTTGCAGGCAGCGTCTCGTTAAGCGTCAGAGTATGGTTTCCCAGCGTCTGGGTGAAATTCAGTTCCAGCATCGTTATTTCCCCATCCGTTCGCGGCTTAGCCGTGCCAGCCATTCAGAAACCAGCAGCGAAACCAGGGCTAATACGATAGAGATGATGCACAGCCGCGCTGCGGCACTCTCTCCCCCTGGCGTCTGAATCAGGGTATACATGGCCGATGGGATGGTCCGCGTCTCGCCGGGAATGTTCGACACAAAGGTGATGGTTGCACCAAACTCGCCCAGCGAGCGGGCGAACGCCAGCACCGTCCCAACAATGATGCCCGGCAGCGTAAGCGGAAGCGTGATGGTAAAAAAGACGCGCCAGCGCCCAGCACCAAGCGTGCGGGCTGCCTGTTCGAGCTTCATATCCACGCCTTCCAGCGCGAGGCGGATCGCTCTGACCATCAGCGGGAATGACATCACCGCCGCCGCCAGTACCGCACCGCGCCAGCTAAAGGCAAAGGTGATTCCGAAACAGTCATAGAGCTTTTCGCCGATAAAACCGCGTCGCCCCATCGAAATCAGCAGCAGATAACCGACCACCACGGGCGGTAAAACCAGGGGAAGATGAAGGACGCTGTCGAGCAGCGCTTTGCCGGGGAACCGACAGCGAACCAGTAGCCAGGCAAAAAAGATCCCAAAGGGCAAACTCAGCGCAACCGCCAGGGAAGAGACTTTAAGGCTCAGCAGAACAGCCTGCCATTCAGGATCGGTCAGTATCATCAGTGAGTCGTAAATCCATAACGTTTAAAGATTGCGGACGCCTCCGGCCCCTTCAGATAATCGCGGAAGGCCGTTACGGTCGCATTTTTATGTCCATCAACAATCGCCACAGGATATTCCACTTTTTTGTGGGAGTCTTCCGGGAAGGTGCCAACCACTTTTACGCCCTTGCTGGCAACGGCATCGGAACCATACACAATGCCCAGCGGAGCTTCGTTACGCTCCACCAGCGCCAGCGCGCCGCGCACATCTTCCGCCGGGGCCAGTTTTGGTGACAGGGTCTCCCACGCGCCCAGCTTTTGCAGCGCTTCTTTGGCGTAAATCCCGGCCGGAACGTGTTCTGGGTCACCCACCGCCAGACGGCCACCGTTCAGCAGGCGGGTCCAGTTTGTCTCTTTATTGATGGTGATTTCACCCTGCGCGCTGGCCTTCGGTGCAACCACAACCAGGCTATTGCCCAGCAGCGTTTCGCGAGTCGCCGCATCAATCGATTTCTTCTCCACCGCGTAGTCCATCCACTTCTGGTCAGCAGAGATAAACAGATCTGCCGGAGCGCCCGCTTCTATCTGCCGTGCCAGCGTAGAGGAAGAGGCAAAAGAGGAGACTACCTCGACGTTTTTCTCTTTTTTATACGCCGCCGCAATATCCTGCAGCGCGTTGGTCAACGACGCTGCCGCAAAGACCGTGATTTTACCTTCGTCCGCCAGCGCGTGTCCGGTAAGTGAAAGCGTCAACGTTGCCCCTGCGAAAAGGCGTACCCATGAACGTGCCATCTGTAACTCCTGTGAGTAGCGTTATATACATATTAATATAACGGTATCGTCAGGGAGATCCCAGCGGTAATTCGTACCGCTCAAGGGGTAACACGGTGTGTTACGTTAAATAATATCGGCGAAAGTAAGAAAAGCTTGAGAGCAAAACGCCCGGGCAAGCCGGGCGTTTTGTGGGAAATTAATGCTGCTTTTTCGCACGGTCTCGGTGACCAATATTCGAAAAGATGTTGAACACTTCACCCAGGCCGTAGATGGCACCGAGGATGATAGCCATCACTACTGGTACCATGATCACGGCGAATACCAGACTTTTCAACAACTCTAACATGGTTTTCTCCAGATTTTGTGAATGGGCTATTCTACCCTGAAAAGTAAGAAAAACATCCCCTTTTGTGCGGTGCCCTTTGCGCCCTGCACCATTTGGGTCACAATATTCTTTTTGCCAGGACACTGTTATGCAGGCCGAAATTCTTCTTACTCTCCGACTTCAGCAAAAGCTTTTCGCCGATCCCCGACGTATTGCCCTGCTTAAACAGATAGAACAAACCGGCTCAATTAGCCAGGGCGCTAAGAACGCCGGGATCAGCTATAAAAGCGCCTGGGATGCCATCAATGACATGAACACCCTGAGCGAGCATCCGCTGGTGGACAGAGCCACAGGGGGCAAAGGCGGTGGAGGTGCTGTTGTCACACGCTACGGCCTGCGCCTGATTCAGCTCTACGATCTCCTGGGCCAGATTCAGCAAAAAGCATTCGATGTATTGAGTGACGACGACAACGTTCCGCTGGACAGCTTGCTGGCCGCCATTTCCCGCTTCTCGTTGCAGACCAGCGCCCGCAACCAGTGGTTTGGTACGGTGACGGCGCGCGATAATCTCCAGGTACAGCAGCATGTTGAGATCCTGCTTGCCGATGGTGTCACCCGTCTGAAAGCGGCGATAACGGCCCAGAGCGCAGAGCGCCTTGACCTGGATGAAGGTAAAGAGGTGCTGGTGTTGCTGAAAGCACCTTGGGTCAATATCACACGCGACCCGGACAAGGCAAAGGCGGCTGATAACCAGCTGCGGGGCACCATCAGCCATATCGAACGCGGCAAGGAGCAGTGCGAAGTGCTGATGCCCCTGGCAGACGGACAGGCGCTTTGCGCCACGGTCCCGCTCAGCGAGGCGAACGATTTAGAAGAAGGTGCTGTCGTCACCGCATATTTCAACGCGGACCGGGTGATTATCGCCACATTGTGCTGAGCGCATTGACAATCGTGACGACAGTGCGTATCCCTGATATCTATTGCTGCAAAAAATGGGATACATCATGTCATCATTGCATATTTCGCAAGGTACGTTTCGTCTTAGCGATACCCGAACGCTGACGATTGCCGATCTGACAATACGCGCGGGTGAAAGCTGGGCGTTTGTCGGCACTAACGGCAGCGGTAAATCCGCGCTGGCCCGCGCGCTGGCCGGAGAGCTTACCCTTCTCAAAGGCGAATGCCGGAGCGATTTCACGCGCCTGACGCGCCTGTCCTTTGAACAGCTGCAGAAGCTGGTCAGCGACGAGTGGCAGCGCAACAATACCGATTTACTCAGTCCTGGCGAAGAAGATACCGGCCGCACGGCGGCGGAAATTATTCAGGATGAGGTGAAAGATCCCGCCCGCTGTCAGCATCTGGCGGAACAGTTTGGCATTTCCGCGCTGTTGAACCGGCGCTTTAAGTACCTCTCTACCGGCGAGACGCGGAAAACGCTGCTGTGCCAGGCGTTAATGAGCCAGCCGGAGCTGCTGATTCTGGATGAGCCCTTTGACGGGCTGGATGTCCACTCCCGCGCCCAGCTGGCTGCCCTGCTGGACTCTCTGAATCAGGAAGGCTATACGATCGTACTGGTGCTGAACCGCTTTGATGAAATTCCTGACTTCGTGCAAAACGCGGGCGTGCTGGCAGACTGTAGCCTGATCGAAACCGGAGAAAAATCCGCGCTGCTCCGACAGGCGCTGATTGCCCAGCTTGCGCACAGCGAAAAGCTGGCGGGCATTGCGCTGCCTGATCCCGACGCGCCGGCAGCACGCCACGGTCTCGATCCCCGGCAGCCGCTTATCGTCCTGCGCGATGGCGTAGTCTCCTATGACGAACGACCGATCCTGAATCACCTCAGTTGGACGGTTAATCCTGGCGAACACTGGCAGATTGTCGGTCCCAACGGCGCGGGGAAATCCACGCTACTGAGCTTGATAACCGGCGATCACCCGCAGGGCTACAGTAACGATCTGACGCTGTTTGGCCGCCGTCGCGGCAGCGGCGAAACCATCTGGGATATCAAAAAGCACATTGGCTACGTTAGCAGCAGCCTGCATCTGGATTACCGGGTCAGTACCACGGTACGCAACGTGATCCTTTCCGGCTATTTTGATTCCATCGGCATTTATCAGGCAGTGTCAGATAAACAGCACAAGCTGGCTCAGCAGTGGCTGGATATTCTGGGGATGGATAACCGGGTGGCTGACGCGCCGTTTCATAGCCTGTCGTGGGGGCAGCAGCGTCTAGCACTGATCGTTCGCGCGCTGGTAAAACACCCTACGCTCCTGATCCTCGACGAGCCGCTGCAGGGGCTGGATCCGCTTAACCGACAGCTGGTCCGCCGCTTTGTGGACGTGCTGATTAGCGAAGGTGAAACGCAGCTGCTGTTCGTTTCACACCATGCCGAAGATGCCCCCTCCTGCATCACCCACCGCCTCGAGTTTGTCGCGGACGGTGAGGGTTATCGCTACCTTCTCAGCAACGTAGATTAACCGCGGAGGGCACCGCCCTCCTCTTTTCAGATAACTTGCATCAATACATCGCTATCTCTTTGATCTAGAATGCTCAACGTCATCGAAAAAGCGGGTGTGAAAACGAGTGTAAACGATTCCACTATTTTATCCCATGTCACACTTTTCGCGTCTCTGTTATGCTATGGTTATTACATACCATAAGCCCAATGGAGCGAATTATGCGAGTTCTGGTAACAGGTGGTAGCGGTTACATCGGAAGTCATACCTGTGTGCAGCTGCTGCAAAATGGTCACGATGTGATCATCCTCGACAACCTGTGCAATAGTAAGCGCAGCGTGCTGCCGGTGATTGAACGTCTTGGCGGTAAACAGCCGACTTTCGTGGAAGGCGACATCCGCAACGAAGCGCTGATGACCGAGATCCTTCACGACCACGCCATCGAAGCGGTGCTCCACTTCGCGGGTCTGAAAGCGGTCGGTGAATCCGTTGCGAAACCGCTTGAGTATTACGACAACAACGTCAACGGTACCCTTCGTCTGATCTCCGCCATGCGCGCGGCAAACGTCAAAAACTTTATCTTTAGCTCCTCCGCCACCGTCTATGGCGATCAGCCAAAAATTCCTTACGTTGAAAGCTTCCCGACCGGTACGCCGCAAAGCCCATACGGCAAAAGCAAGCTGATGGTAGAGCAGATCCTGACCGACCTGCAAAAAGCCCAGCCGGAGTGGAGCATCGCATTGCTGCGCTACTTCAACCCGGTCGGTGCCCATCCGTCTGGCGATATGGGTGAAGATCCGCAGGGCATTCCGAACAACCTGATGCCGTACATCGCCCAGGTGGCCGTAGGCCGTCGCGAGTCGCTGGCCATTTTTGGTAATGACTACCCCACCGAAGACGGCACCGGCGTGCGTGACTATATCCACGTGATGGATTTAGCAGACGGCCACGTTGCAGCCATGCAGCAGCTGGCTGACAAACCGGGCGTGCATATTTATAACCTCGGTGCCGGGGTCGGCAGCAGCGTGCTGGACGTGGTTAACGCCTTCAGCAAAGCTTGCGGTAAGCCGGTGAACTACCACTTCGCTCCGCGTCGTGATGGCGACCTGCCTGCTTACTGGGCCGATGCCACCAAGGCCGATAAAGAACTTAACTGGCGTGTCACCCGCACGCTTGATGAAATGGCACAGGATACCTGGCACTGGCAGTCACGCCACCCGCAGGGTTATCCGGACTAAGGATCCGTCATGACTTCGTTTAATCCCGTCGATCATCCGCATCGTCGTTTTAACCCGCTAAGCGGGCAATGGATTTTGGTCTCTCCGCATCGCGCCAAGCGTCCCTGGCAGGGGGCGCAGGAGACGCCTGCAAAACAGACCCTGCCGCAGCACGACCCGGATTGCTTCCTCTGTCCGGGCAACACGCGCGTGACCGGGGATAAAAACCCGGACTACAAAGGCACCTTCGTGTTTACCAACGATTTTGCCGCCCTGATGACCGACACCCCGGATGCCCCCGCGAGCCACGACCCGCTGATGCGCTGCGAAAGCGCGCGCGGTACCAGCCGCGTGATCTGCTTCTCGCCCGATCACAGCAAAACGCTGCCGGAGCTGAGCGTGGACGCGCTGAAAGAGGTGGTCAGCACCTGGCAGGCGCAAACCGCTGAGCTGGGGCAGAGCTATCCGTGGGTGCAGGTGTTCGAAAACAAAGGCGCGGCGATGGGCTGCTCTAACCCGCATCCGCACGGCCAGATCTGGGCGAACAGCTTCCTGCCCAACGAAGCCGAGCGTGAAGACCGTCTGCAGAAGGACTATTTCGCAGAAAACGGCTCACCCATGCTGGTGGATTACACCCAGCGCGAGCTGGCCGACGGCAGCCGTACCGTAGTGGAAACCGAACACTGGCTGGCGGTCGTGCCTTACTGGGCCGCCTGGCCGTTTGAGACGCTGCTGCTGCCGAAAGCGCACGTTCAGCGCATTACCGATCTCAGCGACGCGCAGCGCGACGACCTGGCGCTGGCGCTGAAAAAGCTGACCAGCCGTTACGACAACCTGTTCCAGTGCTCCTTCCCGTACTCCATGGGCTGGCACGGCGCGCCGTTTAACGGCGAAGATAATCAGCACTGGCAGCTGCACGCCCATTTCTATCCGCCGCTGCTGCGCTCTGCAACGGTGCGTAAATTTATGGTGGGCTATGAAATGCTGGCGGAAACCCAGCGTGACCTGACGGCGGAACAGGCGGCAGAGCGTCTGCGTGCCGTCAGCGACGTCCACTATCGCGAATCAGGAGTCTAAAAATGAGTCTGAAAGATAAAACACAATCCCTGTTTGCTGAGAAATTTGGCTACCCTGCCACCCACGTAATTCAGGCGCCTGGTCGCGTCAACCTGATCGGCGAGCACACCGACTACAACGACGGCTTCGTGCTGCCGTGCGCAATTGATTACCAGACGGTTATCAGCTGTGCGAAGCGCGACGACCGTAAAGTCCGCGTCATTGCGGCGGATTACGGTAATGAGACGGACGAGTTTTCCCTTGATGCCCCGATTGTGACGCACGACAGCCAGCAGTGGTCTAACTACGTGCGCGGCGTGGTGAAGCATCTGCAGAAGCGCAATAAGAACTTCGGCGGCGCCGATTTAGTCATCAGCGGCAACGTGCCGCAGGGTGCGGGCTTGAGCTCGTCGGCCTCGCTCGAAGTGGCCGTGGGAACCGTCTTCCAGCAGCTGTATCATCTGCCGCTGGACGGGGCGCAAATTGCCCTGAACGGTCAGGAAGCGGAAAACCAGTTCGTGGGCTGCAACTGCGGCATTATGGACCAGCTGATCTCCGCGCTGGGCAAAAAAGAGCATGCTTTACTGATCGACTGCCGCTCGCTTGGTACCAAAGCCGTTCCCCTGCCAAAAGGCGCGGCCGTCGTGATTATCAACAGTAACTTTAAACGCACGCTGGTGGGCAGCGAGTACAACACCCGCCGCGAACAGTGCGAAACCGGCGCGCGCTTCTTCCAGCAGCCTGCCCTGCGCGACGTGACGCTCGATGAATTTAACAAAGTGGCGCACGAGCTGGATCCTGTCGTCGCCAGACGCGTTCGCCACGTGCTGACCGAAAATGCCCGTACCGTTGAAGCCGCCTCCGCGCTGGCGAAAGGTGACCTGAAGCGCATGGGTGAGCTGATGGCGGAATCTCACGCCTCCATGCGCGATGATTTTGAAATCACCGTGCCGCAGATCGACACCCTGGTGGACATCGTCAAAGCGGTTATTGGCGATAAAGGCGGCGTGCGCATGACGGGCGGCGGCTTTGGCGGCTGCATCGTCGCGCTGGTGCCGGAAGAGCTGGTCCCTGCCGTCCAGGACGCCGTGGCGAAGCAGTACGAAGCGCAGACGGGCATCAAAGAAACGTTCTATGTATGTAAAGCATCACAAGGAGCCGGACAGTGCTAAACGAAACACCTACCCTCGCACCGGATGGTCTGCCGTATCGCCTGTTAACCCTGCGCAACAGCGCGGGGATGGTGGTTACGCTGATGGACTGGGGGGCGACCCTGCTTTCTGCCCGCGTACCGATGCCGGACGGCAGCGTGCGCGAAACCCTGCTGGGCTGCGCCTCACCCGAGCAGTACGTTAATCAGTCTGCCTATCTGGGCGCGTCCGTCGGGCGCTATGCCAACCGCATCGCTAAGAGCCGTTTTGAGCTCGACGGCGTGCAGTACTCCCTGCTGCCAAGCCAGGGCGAGAACCAGCTTCACGGCGGTCCGGACGGGTTTGATAAACGCCGCTGGAAAATTGTTCGTCAAAACGACGGCGAAGTGCTGTTGTCGCTGGATTCGCTTGATGGCGATCAGGGCTTCCCGGGGAACCTTACCGCGTCCGCGCGCTTTACGCTGACGGACGACAACCGTATCGCCATTGAATACCGTGCGACGGTCGACAAGCCGTGTCCGGTTAACCTGACTAACCATGCCTACTTCAATCTTGACGGCAACCAGTGCGACGTGCGTAACCACAAGCTGCAGATCCTGGCGGACGCGTATCTGCCGGTTGACGAGATGGGCATTCCGTATCAGGGCCTGAAAGACGTGAGCGGGACCAGCTTTGATTTCCGCAGCGCGAAAGTTATCGCCCAGGATTTCCTGATCGATGACGATCAGCGCAAGGTGAAAGGCTACGATCACGCGTTCCTGCTGCACGCCAAAGGTGATGTGAAGCAGCCTGCCGCACAGGTCTGGTCCAGCGATGAGAAACTGCAGATGACGGTGTATACCACCGCCCCAGCCCTGCAATTCTACTCGGGCAACTACCTCGGCGGCACGACGGCGCGCGAACACAATGAGTACAGCGACTGGCAAGGACTTGCGCTTGAGAGCGAGTTCCTGCCGGACAGCCCCAATCATCCTGAATGGCCGCAGCCGCACTGTGTGCTGCGCCCCGGTGAAGAGTACATTAGCGTGACGGAATACCATTTTACTCCGAAATGATTTCCAGCCCTCCCATCGGAGGGCTTTTTTCTGCGCGTCTTGCTGAAAATAGCGCCGATCGCTGACAAAATCCTAACCCTGGATTCACAAGCATCTTACACTCAGAGACTATTTTCGCTATGGTTAGGGTTAAGCGTTGCTGCTGGCACGGCCACAGCAATATAATGAGAATTGTTATCATTCTAAAAATGCTTGAGGAGTAAGAGATGGCTATTACTAAGCTGGTCCTGGTGCGTCACGGCGAAAGCCAGTGGAACAACGAAAACCGCTTTACCGGTTGGTACGACGTTGATCTGTCCGAGAAAGGCGTAAGCGAAGCAAAAGCAGCAGGTAAACTGCTGAAGGAAGAAGGCTTCAGCTTTGATTTTGCTTACACCTCTGTGCTGAAACGTGCCATCCACACCCTGTGGAACGTGCTGGACGAACTGGATCAGGCCTGGCTGCCGGTTGAGAAATCCTGGAAACTGAACGAGCGTCACTACGGTGCGCTGCAGGGTCTGAACAAAGCGGAAACCGCTGAGAAATACGGTGACGAGCAGGTTAAACAGTGGCGTCGCGGCTTCGCGGTTACTCCACCAGAGCTGACCAAAGATGACGAGCGCTATCCGGGCCACGACCCGCGCTACGCGAAACTGACCGACGCTGAGCTGCCAACCACCGAGAGCCTGGCGCTGACCATCGACCGCGTTGTGCCTTACTGGAACGAAACCATTCTGCCACGCCTGAAAAGCGGTGAGCGCGTGATCATCGCGGCTCACGGTAACTCCCTGCGCGCGCTGGTGAAATACCTGGACAACATGGGCGAAGACGAGATCCTCGAACTGAACATCCCAACTGGCGTACCGCTGGTATATGAGTTCGACGAAAACTTTAAGCCAATCAAACATTACTACCTGGGTAACGCGGACGAGATCGCAGCGAAAGCAGCGGCTGTCGCGAACCAGGGTAAAGCGAAGTAATTTTCGCCGGACGTAAAAAAAGCGCGGAGCCTTCCGCGCTTTTTTATTTGTGCGTGAGGACTCAGCCGCGGCGCGCTTTTACCGCATTCGCCAGCTGACGCAGGATGGCATCGGTATCGTCCCAGCCAATGCAGGCATCGGTGACGCTTTTGCCATACACCAGCGGCTCGCTGCCTTCCAGGTTCTGGTTACCTTCAACCAGATGGCTTTCGATCATCACCCCAATTACCGCCTTCTCACCGTTGGCGATCTGCTGACAGACGTCTGCCCCCACTTCCATCTGCTTTTTGAACTGCTTGCTGGAGTTGGCGTGGCTGAAGTCGATCATCACCTGCGGTGGCAGCCCGGCTTTTTCCAGCCCGGCCTTCACCTCTGCCACGTGTTTTGCACTGTAGTTTGGCTCTTTACCGCCGCGCAGAATAATGTGGCAATCACCGTTACCGCTGGTGTTGACGATGGCGGAGTGACCCCATTTGGTCACGGACAGGAAGCAGTGCGGCGCACCCGCGGCGTTGATGGCATCGATAGCCACTTTGATGGTGCCATCAGTACCGTTTTTGAAGCCCACCGGACATGAGAGACCGGAAGCCAGCTCGCGGTGAACCTGAGATTCAGTGGTACGGGCACCAATGGCGCCCCAGCTCATCAGGTCTGCCAGGTATTGTGGCGTAATCATATCCAGGAACTCGCCGGCAGCAGGCAGGCCGCTGTCGTTGATCTCCAGCAGCAGCTTGCGCGCAATGCGCAGGCCGTCGTTGATCTGGAAGCTGTTATCCATGTGCGGATCGTTAATCAGCCCTTTCCAGCCCACGGTCGTGCGCGGTTTTTCAAAATAGACGCGCATGACGATTTCCAGCTCATCCTTTAACTCTTCACGCAGGGTGAGCAGACGAGCCGCATACTCTTTCGCAGCGGCAGGATCGTGAATGGAGCACGGGCCAATCACCACCAGAAGACGATCATCATTACCTTTCAGGATCTTGTGGATCGCTTTACGAGCATGAGAAACCGTATTTGCGGCATTTTCAGTGGCGGGGAATTTCTCAAGGAGTGCTACAGGAGGTAATAACTCATTGATCTCTTTGATGCGTAAATCGTCGTTCTGATAATTCATCTTCTTTCCAGCTCTGCCATATCTTTAGTAATGAAAGCAATCCTTTCAATCTATCTTGTCGACCAGGAAGTGTAAACACGGTTTTACACTTCACGCAGATAATTCCTGGAATTCGCCTAAAAATCGCCACAAAATAGCGAAAAATGAGATCTAACCTAAGCTTTTTAACTGTAACAACCATTTTTAAACGCTTAAACGCGATTCCCTACTGACGTAAGTCCGTAAGGCGGAATCTTTCGCCTCTAAAAAGATGCACTGTTGGAGAATGTTATCCAGCGTAACGACAAGAACAGGAGCACCATCATGAAAATGACAAAACTGACCACCCTCTTCCTGACTGCCACACTCACCCTTGCCAGCGGCAGCGTCCTGGCCGCAGAAACGGGGGCTTCAGACAGCAACGGTGATGCCAATGCGGCAGCAGCGGCAGGCCAGGTTGCGCCTGATGCGAAACAGAATATCGCCCCGAATAATGTCGATAACAGCCAGATCAATACCGGCAATACCAACACCGGCGGTACCATGCTGCATCCGAACGGTAGTGCTTCCGACACCATGAATCATGACAACATGAGCTCGGATGAGGTTCATAAGAACTCGATGTGCAAGGACGGCAAATGTCCCGATCCGAACGACAAAGTAGGTAACGACGCCAATACCAAAACTGATGGCACAACCCAGTAATTCTTGATGCTTCAAATGTGAAAGGAGAGCCCAGGCTCTCCTTTCTTTTTGGAGTAACCTGTTAAAAACGCTACACTAAAATAATAACGAATCAGGAAAGCAGACATGGCGCACACCCACTCACACCCATCTTCTCCCGGCAACGACAACGCAAAACGACTTATGCTGGCCTTTGGCGTTACGGCCACGTTTATGGTTATCGAGGTCATTGGCGGCCTGGTTTCCGGCTCGCTGGCGCTGCTGGCTGATGCCGGACATATGCTGACCGATGCCGCAGCGCTGCTTTTCGCCCTGCTGGCGGTGCAGTTTGCTCGCCGCCCACCCAACGCGCGTCATACCTTCGGCTGGCTGAGGCTGACCACCCTTGCCGCGTTTGTTAACGCCATCGCGCTGGTGGTTATTACTGTTCTTATCGTCTGGGAGGCCGTACAGCGTTTCAGGCACCCGCAGCCCATCGCCGGGACGACAATGATGGTGATTGCCGTGGCGGGGTTGCTGGCAAATATTCTGGCGTTTTGGATTTTGCATCGCGGCAGCGGGGAAAAGAACCTCAACGTTCGCGCTGCGGCTCTGCATGTGCTGGGGGATTTGCTCGGCTCAGTCGGGGCGATTGTCGCCGCGCTGGTGATCCTCTATACCGGCTGGACGCCTGTCGACCCCATTCTCTCCGTGCTGGTATCGTGTCTGGTCTTGCGCAGCGCCTGGCGGCTACTGAAGGAGAGCGTCAATGAACTGCTGGAAGGGGCGCCGGCATCAGTGGACATTGACGAGCTGAAACGAAACCTGCGCCGTACTGTCCCGGAAGTGCGTAATGTTCATCACGTGCACGTCTGGCTGGTAGGCGAGAAGCCGGTCATGACGCTGCACGTCCAGGTCATCCCGCCCCATGACCACGACGCGCTGCTTGAACGCATCCAGCACTTTCTTGAACATCACTATGAGATAGGTCACGCCACCATCCAGATGGAGTATCAGCCCTGTAGCGGGCCGGACTGCCACCTTAACGAGGCGCAGCCCGACCATTCACATCATCACCACTAGCTTGAAAGCGCGTGTGAGCCACGCTCACGCGCGCTCTTGATCCACATCCGGCTGCCGTTCAGGGCAATGAAGGTCAGCAGCAGATACTCCAGCGACATGGCATAGACGCCCTGAAGGGCAAAAATCACCACGCTGATGACGTTGATGATGACCCACAGCAGCCAGTTCTCAACGTATTTACGGGTCATCAGGACCATCGCCGCGATCGACAGCACCATCATGCAGGAATCCCAGAACGGGAAGGCATCCGGCTGAAGCTCCGGCATCGTCACGTTGAGGCCAATCGCGGACATGACCGAAACGGCAACGCGGGTCAGGAACGCAAACACCGGGTTGATGTAGACGGTCATCAAACCAATGGCGACGACGCAGGCGACAAACCAGGCGATGGCTTTCGGTAAGGGCAGCCAGCGGATCTGCAGCTCAGCCTCCTGCTGGCTGTTCTGCCGGGACCAGGCGTACCAGCCGTAAATATTGGCAGCGAAGAAAAACAGCTGTAAAAGCAGGCTGGCGTACAGCTGGATCTGGAAGAAGATAATCGCAAACAGCGTGACGTTAATCAGCCCGAACGCGTAGTTGCTGATCTTTTCCAGGCTTGCCAGCCAGATACACTGCAACCCCGCCAGCGTGCCTACGGCTTCAATCCATGACAGGTCATAGCCACCTGCACCAATCGGTATATGAACCAGAATGTTTTGCGTGCTAAAAAAATCCATCTTTTCCCCAGGGCGTTTTTGAATTAAGTACGTAGTGTAGCCGCAAAATCCAGCATGCGGTTAAGCGGAATTAACGCACCTTCACGCAGAGCGGCGTCCACATGAATTTCATGCGCTGCACCGCCTGTCTCGAGCCCTTCGGCAATGGCCTTCAGGCCGTTCATCGCCATCCACGGGCAATGCGCGCAGCTGCGGCACGTTGCGCCCTCACCTGCCGTTGGTGCTTCCAGCAGCTCTTTCTCCGGTACGGCCTGCTGCATCTTATAGAAGATACCGCGATCGGTCGCGACGATGAGCTGCTTGTGCGGCAGCGTCCTGGCCGCGTTGATAAGCTGGCTGGTTGAGCCAACCGCATCGGCCATATCAACAATCGACTGCGGTGATTCAGGATGAACAAGAATGGCCGCGTCAGGATAAAGCGCCTTCATACGGGACAGCGCCTGGGTCTTGAATTCGTCGTGCACAATGCAGGCGCCCTGCCAGCAGAGAACGTCAGCGCCGGTCTGCTTCTGAACGTAATTGCCAAGATGGCGGTCAGGGGCCCAGATAATTTTCTCACCCAGGCTGTCCAGATGCTCAATCAGCTCAACGGCGATGCTCGACGTAACCACCCAGTCTGCGCGCGCTTTTACCGCCGCAGAGGTGTTGGCGTAAACAACCACGGTCCGGTCAGGATTGGCGTCGCAGAAGGCGGTGAATTCGTCAATCGGGCAGCCGAGATCGAGCGAACACTCCGCATTGAGCGTCGGCATCAGAATGGTTTTTTCCGGGCTGAGGATCTTTGCCGTTTCGCCCATAAAACGCACGCCTGCAACCAGCAGCGTGGAAGCGGGATGTTTTGCACCGAAGCGGGCCATCTCCAGTGAATCAGAAATACAGCCCCCGGTCTCTTCCGCCAGCTGCTGGATTTCCGGATCGGTGTAGTAATGGGCCACCATCACCGCATCGCGCTCTTTGAGAAGCCGTTTGATCTTCTCGCGGTAGAATTGTTTTTCATCCTGGCTTAATGGCACAGGCTTTGGCGGAAACGGATAGATTGCGGCTTCAGGATCGAACATCACGCTCATTATGGCTTCTCGTTTTACTGGCTTAACAATATTGCTTTTCTTTTGCCTGACAAAGCAAAACGCAGGGCAATTGTGTTTTATATACTAAACAAGATAGCGAATCTGGAGTGAAAAGTCACCGGGAATAGATGGGCGGAGCATTTGTTGTACGGCAGATAGCAAAAAGGCGCCTTTAGGGCGCCTTTCTACACTGGTGGGTCGTGCAGGATGACTCGCTTCGCTCGCCCTTCGGGCCGTCGCCGTAAACGGCTCCGGTGCCTCACTACGTTCGGCTCGAACCTGCTGCAGGTTCGAATCATCCAGATCGCAGATAGCAAAAAAGCGCCTTTAGGGCGCTTTTTTACATTGGTGGGTCGTGCAGGATTCGAACCTGCGACCAATTGATTAAAAGTCAACTGCTCTACCAACTGAGCTAACGACCCCTTGCGGGATGTACTGCTAATTTATTCAGGCTGGTGGGTCGTGCAGGATTCGAACCTGCGACCAATTGATTAAAAGTCAACTGCTCTACCAACTGAGCTAACGACCCATTCGGGTGTTGCCTGAATTATCACTCGGCACCAATAAAATTGGTGGGTCGTGCAGGATTCGAACCTGCGACCAATTGATTAAAAGTCAACTGCTCTACCAACTGAGCTAACGACCCGAGTGGTGGGTGATGACGGGCTCGAACCGCCGACCCCCTCCGTGTAAAGGAGATGCTCTACCAACTGAGCTAATCACCCACTCTGTACTGCCGGAACTGCGTTAAGTGGTGGGTCGTGCAGGATTCGAACCTGCGACCAATTGATTAAAAGTCAACTGCTCTACCAACTGAGCTAACGACCCACTTTTATGCTGCTTTCACGTTGTTTGATATCCCGTGGCAACGGCGGCATATATTACTGATTTAAGAATTCTGCGCAACAAAAATTTCGATGAAGATCACTTAACTGCTTAGTAATCATGCTGCACGACCAGAAATAACGCGATTTCTGGTCATGCGATAATCATCCCATCGAATTCAGGCGTTTTTGCGCCTGCTTAGCACCTTCGGTGCCCGGGAATTTTGCGACCACCTGCTGATAAACCGCTTTGGCTTTCGCCGTGTCGCCTTTGTCCTGCATGATCACGCCAACCTTAAACATCGCATCTGGCGCTTTCGGCGATTTCGGGTAATTTTTTACCACGGAGGCAAAATAAAACGCCGCATCGTCCTTTTTACCCTTGTTGTAATTCAACTGACCGAGCCAGTAATTCGCATTTGGCTGATAGGTTGAGTCAGGGTATTTCTTGATAAAGTTCTGAAACGCAGCGAGCGCGTCATCCTGACGAGATTTATCCTGCACCAGGGCAATGGCCGCATTGTAATCCGTATTCGCGTCACCGCTCTGTACAGGCGCTCCTGTTGAGGCTGAAGCATCAGCAGACGGCGCAGGCGCTGAGGTTGCCGCGCCGCTTTGATCGCCCGCTGCGGGTTGTGCTGCTGCACCGCCGCTGCTCAGGCTATCTATCTGCAATAAAATTTGCTTCTGACGTTCCACAACCTGGTTAAGCTGATACTGACTTTCCTGAATCTGACCACGGAGAGAGTCAATATCGTTTTGGTTATCGGAAAGTTGCTGCTGGAGTTGGGTTAAAAGCTGACTGTGAGCGTTAGAAATACGCTCGAGCTGAGTGACCCGGTCTTCTACCGAGCCTGAGCCGACACTACTGATTGGTGCCTGAGCAAAAGCGGCCCAGGGGGCCGCTATTCCAACCAGTAACGACAGACTCAACAGATGATGTCTGAAGTTACTGCTCATGCAATTCTCTTAGTAAACCAGTACGGCACGACGGTTTTTGGAGTAAGCCGCTTCGTCGTGACCCAGTACTGCAGGTTTTTCTTTACCGTAAGAAACGATGGAGATCTGGTCAGCAGAAACGCCTTTACCCTGCAGGTACATCTTAACGGCGTTAGCACGACGTTCACCCAGGGAGATGTTGTACTCTGGAGTACCACGTTCGTCCGCGTGACCTTCTACGGTGACTTTGTAAGATGGGTTGCTACGCAGGAAGTTAGCGTGAGCATCCAGCATCGCAGCGAAGTCAGAACGGATGTCGTATTTATCCAGATCGAAGTAAACGATGTTGTTCTGCTGCAGCTGCTGCATCTGAAGACGCGCTTGCTCTTCAGAAGACATGTTGCCATTGCCGTTCGCGTCCATACCGGTACCGGCACCCATCATGCCTTCGCCGCTCTGGTCATTGCTGGCGTTCTTGTTAGAAGAACACGCTGCGATTGCCATTACAGGCAGAGCGATCATCAGCCCCTTCAGCACTTTGTTCAGTTGCATTTCTATGATTCCTTTAGTAATCAATTAATTATTATTTACAGATACGGCGACCAGGCAGGTGATTTTACCTGTCCATCAGTGGCCGGAATACGCGCTTTGAAACGCCCATCTGTAGAAACCAGATTCAGCACAGATCCCATCCCCTGAGAAGAGCTGTAGATTACCATAGTGCCGTTAGGTGCCAGACTTGGCGTTTCATCCAGGAACGTTGACGACAGAACTTGAACGCCACCCGCTACCAGATCTTGTTTGGCAATGTGCTGCTGCCCACCGTTGGAGCTGACCATTACCATGAATTTACCATCGCTGCTCACGTCTGCGTTCTGGTTCTGAGAGCCTTCCCAGGTGATACGCTGCGGAGCACCGCCGTTAATGTTCACTTTATAGATTTGTGGACGGCCTGCCTGGTCAGAGGTAAACGCCAGGTTTTGGCTGTCCGGGAACCATGATGGTTCAGTATTGTTGCTGCGACCGTCGGTCACCTGACGGATCTGGCCAGAGCCAATGTCCATCACGTACAGGTTCAGGCTACCGGTTTTAGAAAGCGCAAACGCCAGTTTAGACCCATCTGGAGAGAAGGAAGGCGCACCGTTGTGACGTGGGAACGACGCTACCTGACGCACCGCACCGTTAGCCAGCGTCTGGATAACCAGCGCAGAACGACCACTTTCGAAGGTCACATACGCCAGTTTAGATCCGTCCGGAGACCAGGCTGGAGACATTAGCGGCTGTGAAGAGCGTTTCACCAGGAACTGGTTGTAACCGTCGTAGTCAGATACGCGCAGCTCGTACGGGAACTGACCGCCGTTGGTCTGTACCACATATGCGATACGGGTACGGAACGCACCTTTAATACCGGTCAGCTTTTCGAATACCGCGTCGCTGGCCGCGTGTGCCGCGTAGCGCAGGTACTGTTTAGTGACCTTGTAAGAGTTCTGTGCCAGAACGGTACCCGGTGCACCGCCGGTATCCACCAGCTGCCAGGCCACGTTGTAAGAACCGTCCGGGTTAGGCGTAACCTGCCCCACCACCACGGCATCGATACCCAGCGCAGACCATGCAGCAGGCTGGACTTCCTGCGCACTGCCCGGCTGCTGCGGCAGACGAGAACGATCTAACGGGTTGAATTTACCGCTGTTACGCAGGTCAGCCGCCACGATGCCACCGGCATCTTCAGGTGCAGCGCCAGGACCGGCCCACTGGAACGGAACAACACCGATTGGACGTGCCGAGTCCACCCCCTGGGTGATCTCGATACGTACTTCTGCGTGCAGGACTGCTGCCCACAGCATTAAAAAACTAAATGCTACACGTAATGCCTGCTTCATCATATCTCCCTTATCCGGGTAACCTTACCCACGATAATTTAGCAGAATGTTAACAAACTCAAATAGACAAAACTACCAGAACCCTGTGACTAAACCTGGTCTATTTTTCCCCGTTTGCACGGGGAAAATGTAACTTAAGGTTTGAAGTCCAGCGGCGCATTTTTGAAGACTTCGTAGACTGCCTGAGAAGGCGGTTTAGGCATCTTCGCCTGACGCGCTGCAGCCAGAGCCGCAGTACATAAAGCCGGGTCGCCACCTTCAGACTTAATATCAAGCAGCATGCCGTCCGGAGCCAGTTTTATACGCAGCGTACACGTTTTACCGGCATAGGAAGACGCATCGTAGAACCGGCTTTCAATCGCCGATTTAATCTGCGCGGCATAGCCGTTGATTTCAGCCCCTGTCGCACCGTTACTCTTAGTGTTACCACTTCCGGTCGGCGCTGCGTTGTTTCCTTTCGCGCCACCGCCCGTTTTCGGTGCATTCTTACCGGAGCTTAAATCCCCCAGCAGATCGTCAACCCCTGCGGCTGCCGCAGCTTTTTCAGCGGCAGCAGCCTTTTTAGCAGCCGCTTTTTCAGCAGCTGCTTTCTTATCGGCAGCGGCCTTCTCAGCTGCAGCTTTTTTATCAGCAGCGGCTTTTTCAGCGGCGGCAGCTTTTTCTGCAGCAGCCTTCTCAGCCGCAGCGGCTTTCTTCGCAGCCTCGGCAGCCGCTTTCTTCTCTGCGTCCTGAGCGGCTTTCTTCGCGGCTTCGGCTTCAGCTTTCTTCTGTGCGTCAGCAGCGGCTTTCTTCGCGGCTTCCGCTTCGGCTTTCTTCTGGGCATCCGCAGCGGCTTTCTTCGCGGCTTCGGCCTCAGCTTTCTTCTGGGCATCGGCAGCCGCTTTCTTCGCCGCTTCTGCCGCTAATTTTGCCTGGGCATCAGCCTGCGCTTTGGCATCCGCTGCGGCTTTTGCTGCCGCCTCTTCCGCCTGCTTTTGCTGTTCCTGCGCTTTCTTCGCGGCCTCTTCGGCTTGCTTCTGCTGTTCCGCCTGCGCTTTCGCGGCTTCCTGCGCCTGCAAACGTTCTTTCTCAAGCTGCTTCAAACGCTCCTGCTCGGCGGCCTGCTTTTCACGCAGCTCTTCCGCCTGCTGTTGCGCCTGTTTTTCACGCTGCTCTTCAGCCCGTTTGGCACTCGCCTTCTGCTGTTGTTCGCGATTATAGTTTTGCACTACCGCACCGGGATCCACCATTACGGCGTCAATGGAAGACCCTCCACCGCCGCCTGCTGATGCATCAATATGCTCGTCGAACGAACTCCAGATCAGCGCTGCAAAAAGAATAACGTGCAGCACTGCGGAGACGATTATCGCTCGCTTAAGCTTGTCGTTCTGTTCGGTTGCCTTTGACACTATCGGTTCCCAAAAACTACGCGGATGATCAAATAGGTTGAGTCATTAAGCCAACTGACTTAACACCCGCACTATGTAGCAAGTTCAGCGCTTTAATAATTTCATCGTAGGGTACGTCTTTCGCGCCACCGATTAAGAAGACCGTTTTCGGATTTGACTCCAGGCGACGCTGCGCTTCGGCAATAACCTGCTCAGGTGGCAGCTGATCCATACGATCTTTCTCTACCACTACGCTGTACTGCCCTACGCCGGAAACTTCAATGATGACCGGAGGATCGTCATTGGTGCTCACCGCCTGTGATTCTGTCGCATCCGGCAGATCGACTTCCACACTCTGGGTAATGATGGGCGCTGTTGCCATGAAGATCAGCAGCAGTACCAGCAGAACGTCCAGCAGTGGCACGATATTGATTTCGGACTTGAGCTCGCGACGACCTCGTCCACGCGATCTGGCCATGGTTTACCCCTTGTTGCTCTCGGTGCTGGTAAACGCCTGACGGTGCAGAATCGCAGTGAACTCTTCCATAAAGTTGTCGTAGTTCAGTTCCAGTTTGTTCACGCGCTGGTTCAGACGGTTGTAAGCCATTACCGCCGGAATTGCCGCAAACAGACCGATAGCGGTCGCAATCAGTGCTTCAGCGATACCCGGTGCAACCATCTGCAACGTCGCCTGCTTCACCGCGCCAAGCGCGATAAAGGCGTGCATGATCCCCCACACGGTACCAAACAGACCGATATACGGGCTGATAGAACCCACGGTGCCGAGGAAAGGAATGTGCGTTTCAAGATTTTCCAGCTCGCGGTTCATGGAGATACGCATCGCACGCGATGCCCCTTCCACGACGGCTTCCGGCGCATGATTGTTTGCCCGATGCAGACGAGCGAACTCTTTGAATCCGCTATAGAAAATTTGTTCGGAGCCGGTCAGGTTTTCACGGCGTCCCTGGCTCTCCTGATACAGGCGAGAAAGTTCAATACCCGACCAGAACTTATCTTCAAATGCTTCCGCTTCACGGCCAGCTGCATTGAGGATACGCGTTCTCTGGATAATGATGGCCCAGGATGCGATTGAAAAACCAATCAAAATCAACATGATAAGTTTAACCAGAAGGCTTGCCTTCAGGAACAAATCAAGGATATTCATGTCAGTCACTGCTTAAACTCCGCGACAATAGACTTAGGAAGCGCACGAGGCTTCATTATGGTTGGATCAACACAAACAATCAGTACTTCAGCTGAGTTCAGTACGGTGTTCTCTGAGTTGACTATCCGCTGCGTGAAAACCAGTGAGGTCCCGCGCATTGATGTAATTTCTGTTTGGACTTCGAGCATATCGTCGAGTCTGGCAGGCGCAAAATACTCAAGCGTCATCTTGCGTACCACGAAGGCAACTCGCTCAGCCAACAGCACCTGTTGACTAAAGTGATGATGGCGCAGCATCTCTGTGCGTGCCCGTTCATAAAAAGCAACGTAGCTGGCGTGGTAAACCACACCACCGGCATCGGTATCTTCGTAATAGACACGAACCGGCCATCGAAACAGCGTTGTATTCACTTTACATCCCAGTAATGCAACAAAAGTTAGAGCTTTTAAACTTCGCTACTATACGCGCGGGGAAGATGGTTTGGAATGGGGGAAAGTAAACGGAGAGTAAATTTTTATGGGCTCGGGTAAGCCCATAACGTTAACGGACATTTCTTATTCAGAAGAAGAAGAAAATCAAACCGGCGAGAAGCACCAGATCGGCAATCAGCGGGCAAAAAATTCCCTGCCAGTGAACGGCTTTCGGACGAAAGCCCACGCCGTGGATCACCCCGGCACACACTGCCCACATGATGAGGAAGCCGTGCCAGATCTCAAGCTCGCTGGTCTTTGCCGCAAAGCGCGACGGGTCCCAGAAGATACAGCCTGCCAGCAGTAATGCCATTACTAAAGAAAGCGCCCGTAACGGGCGCTTATCCATTACCGCGTAAAGCTTCGCGATAATATTCATCAGTGTTTTTCTTCACCCGCTTTGGTCGCTTCGACGTGCTCAAGCGCCAGGGCAGTGATGACACCAAAAGCACAGGCAAGAAGCGTCCCTAAAATCCATGCGAAATACCACATATTCAGCTCCTTACTTAGTACATAGAGTGGGTGTTGCTTTCGATATGTTCTTTGGTGATACGACCGAACATTTTCCAGTAACACCAGATGGTGTATGCCAGAACAATCGGAACGAACACGCAAGCAACGTAAGTCATTAAGTTCAGCGTCATATGGCTGGAGGTTGCATCCCACATGGTCAGGCTAGCATTCAGCATGGTGCTGGATGGCATGACGAATGGGAACATGGCAATACCCGCCGTCAGGATGATGCATGCCAGCGTCAGTGAAGAGAACACGAATGCCAGAGCACCTTTCTCCAGACGAGACGTCAGCACGGTCAGCAGCGGCAGCAGCACGCCCAGAGCCGGGATCGCCCACAGCGCAGGGGTATTGTTGAAGTTCACCAGCCATGCACCAGCCTGACGCGCCACTTCTTTGGTCAGCGGGTTAGACGGTGCCGAGTGGTTAATCGCAGACGTCACCACGTAGCCATCAATACCGTACACCACCCACACGCCTGCCAGAGCGAAGCAAACCAGCGTCACCAGTGCCGCCACCTGAGCAGTAGCACGGGAACGCAGGTGCAGTTCACCCACAGTACGCATCTGCAGGTAAGTTGCGCCCTGAGTGATGATCATCGCCACGCTCACCACACCGGCCAGCAGGCCAAACGGATTCAGCAGTTGGAAGAAGTTGCCGGTGTAATAAAGACGCATGTATTCATCGAGGTGGAACGGTACGCCCTGCAGCAGGTTACCGAATGCCACACCAATCACCAGCGGTGGAACGAAGCTACCAATGAAGATGCCCCAGTCCCACATGTTGCGCCAGCGGGTATCTTCAATCTTGGAACGGTAGTCGAAACCGACCGGACGGAAGAATAAAGAGGCCAGCACCAGAATCATCGCCACATAGAAGCCGGAGAACGCAGCCGCGTAGACCATCGGCCAGGCAGCGAACAGCGCGCCGCCTGCGGTGATCAGCCACACCTGGTTACCGTCCCAGTGAGGGGCGATGGAGTTAATCATGATTCGACGCTCGGTGTCATTACGACCGAGGAAACGGGTGAGCATTCCCACCCCCATGTCGAAACCATCCGTGACGGCGAAACCGATCAGCAGAACGCCAACCAGCAGCCACCAGATAAAACGCAATACTTCATAATCGATCATTTGATGACTCCTGTCTTAGCGTGCCGGCTGAGTAGTCGCAGTGGACTGCTCGTAGTGATAGCGACCGGTTTTCAGGCTGCTTGGGCCAAGGCGCGCGAACTTGAACATCAGGAACAGTTCAGCCACCAGGAACAGGGTGTACAGACCACAGATCAGCAGCATGGAGAAGATCAGGTCGCCTGCCGTCAGGGAAGAGTTCGCGACCGCCGTTGGCAGTACCTCACCAATCGCCCATGGCTGACGGCCATACTCCGCTACAAACCAGCCGGATTCAATCGCGATCCACGGCAGTGGAATACCGTACAGCGCGGTGCGCAGCAGCCATTTTTTCTCGCCGATGCGGTTACGAATCACGGACCAGAAGGACGCCGCAATGATCAGCAGCATGATGATGCCGCAGCCCACCATGATACGGAATGCGAAGTACAGTGGCGCAACGCGTGGAATCGAGTCTTTGGTCGCCATCTGAATCTGTGCTTCCGTCGCATCAGAAACGTTCGGGGTATAACGTTTCAGCAACAAACCGTAGCCCAGGTCTTTCTTCACGTCGTTAAATTGATCGCGAACGGCCTGATCGGTAGAGCCGGCACGCAGCTGTTCCAGCAGCGAGTAAGCCTTCATACCGTTACGGATACGCTCTTCGTGCTGAACCATCAGCTCCTTCAGACCCGTTACCTGCTTATCGACAGAACGGGTTGCGATGATACCCAGCGCGTAAGGGATTTGGATGGCGAAGCGGTTTTCCTGCGCGTCCTGATCGGGAATACCGAACAGCGTAAAGGCAGCAGGTGCCGGCTGGGTTTCCCATTCGGCTTCGATAGCGGCCAGTTTGGTTTTCTGCACGTCACCCATTTCGTAACCGGATTCATCACCCAGAACGATAACGGAGAGGATTGCAGCCATACCGAAGCTTGCAGCGATAGCAAAGGAGCGCTTGGCAAACGCGAAGTCACGACCGCGCAGCATATAGTAGGAGCTGATACCCAACACGAACATCGCGCCGCACACGTAGCCAGATGCCACGGTGTGAACAAATTTAACCTGAGCAACCGGGTTCAGGACCAGCTCGGCAAAGCTGACCATCTCCATACGCATGGTTTCGAAGTTGAAGTCAGACGCGATCGGGTTCTGCATCCAGCCGTTTGCCACCAGGATCCACAGCGCGGACAGGTTCGAACCTAATGCCACCAGCCAGGTTACGGCCATGTGCTGAACTTTACCCAGACGGTCCCAACCGAAGAAGAACAGACCTACAAAGGTGGATTCGAGGAAGAAGGCCATCAGGCCTTCAATGGCCAGCGGCGCACCGAAGATATCCCCTACATAGTGGGAATAGTAAGACCAGTTAGTCCCGAACTGGAACTCCATGGTCAAACCGGTTGCCACGCCCAGCGCGAAGTTGATACCGAACAACTTGCCCCAGAACTTGGTCATATCTTTATAAATCTGTTTGCCGGAGAGGACGTAAACCGTTTCCATAATTGCCAGCAGGAACGCCATACCGAGCGTCAGCGGCACAAACAGGAAGTGGTACATCGCGGTCAAGGCAAACTGTAAGCGCGACAGTTCGACTACGTCTAACATTATGACTCCTTGCTCATCGCATGAAGACTCCGAGAGTGAACCCCGTCAGAAAGAGATTCACACGCATGCCCCAATACAAATTATTCGCATCCTGGTCGTCGTTATTACCCTGGAGAAGGATAAAAACGATGACGACAGGTTACAAATAGGTTAATAAAAAACTCAAATTGATCCCGCAAATATAATACGCTGCAAAACCCTTACAATAAACAGGTTTTTATTGAATCACATTTACGTTTTTCGACGGCGATCAATTTATAGCAAAATTACCACTTTTCGGCCATTTTGATCGGGGACAATTTAGCGCTTTTCGGCATCTTTTTCCAAGCATTAAACTTTGATTTAAATCAAAAACCGGTCTTGATGTTAATCATGTTTAGCTGCGGTGAGAATGGTAAAAACCATGTTAATGATATGTGCATGCAAAGATGCGATTGGTTATCGAAGACCAAAAAAAATATAAACAGAAGTGATTTTAATTAACGCGAGAGAAAAATGCCCTGTCGAAGCGGGACAAACAATAAGCGTAGCTGGGCCAGTTTATTTTTCCATTCTGTTTTTGCAACTCTTAGAAATTACATTTAATTTACTTTTATTATCCCGGAAGTTAACACCGAAGCGTGACTATTTAATGAAAAAAGGCCGCAAACTCTGCGGCCTTTTGATCGTGTCAGCGGTTTTCAGGCAAGAAGAATGCTGAAGGTTCGTGACTGTCCCGGTCTGAACGCCCCGACGATGCCCTCTTCTTCACGATTGTCTATTATCCGTTCATTCATGTCCGTTTCGCAGCACCGTTTCACGGTCGGATCCACGGATAACGTCGCGTCACATGCGCTGGACTCGGAAGGGTTGAACAGACGAAGAATGAGTTCGTCTCGATCTTCAGCCTTTTTGAGCGTACTGAGCACGCATCCCGTGGGCGAAAGCGCCAGCAGGCTGTAACTTTCCGGCGTGGTAAACGACGAGCGATTGAGCTTCATCGCGTCCCAGGGAATTTTGTTATAGCACTGCACCGGCGTTAACCACGATTTAGCCTGCTGCGCGACGCCCGCGTTTTCCGGCGTTCCACTGAAGCTGAAGAGGCTAAAGCGACAGCTTAACGAACCGCGCACCTGAGAGTCAGGAACAGGCATTTTGATTCCTGAAGGCCTACCGGGGCGCAACAGCAAATCTTCTTTGCCGAGTAACCCCACGCCGCGCAGCAGGGTCAGGGCAAAGGCTTTTTTATCCTCGCCTACTACTTCAAACTCGCGTAGTCCTTCGGTGAACAGCGCAAGCCCGTTTCGTTTTTCCTGCAGGACGGCATAGTTGAGTAAATTCCAGACGGGAACCGGCGCTTCTTTCCACCCCTCCTCCTGCCAGTTTTCCATCGCCGCGTCCTGTACCGGACGAGTGAGGGTGCCAAACTGCGTATCAGCTAACACGTCCTCTGTCATAAACGGCGTAGGGATCAGCACGCGGACGCGGTGGTCGTCAGCCTGATTATCCAGACGCACCGCCACATCAATACGCCTGCTGTGGTGGCTAAGCGTGATTTCAACCTCAGCGCCGAGAGACCCGTTTCGCTGACCCGCCGCGCGTTCGGCCAGATTAGCCGGTACCGCGATCTGATGGCGAATCACCGCCCTGCTCTGCCAGCGTTCGTGTATAACCTCGACCTGATGCTCGCCCTGCGCTGAAGTGAGTCTCCACTCTTCCCGCGAAGGCGAGTAGTCGTACTCATCGCCATCATCCGAACCCTCTTCGATTTCCAGCACCCGGTCATAAATCAGCCCGGTTTCTTTGTCGCGCAGGCGCAGCGTACCGTCGTTATTTAAATCAATCTGCCAGAAGGCGTTTTCGAGCAAGGATTCGGTGTTTATCACCGGAGAGATCACCTTCCCGGCCACGTTTGGCTCGATAAACAGCGTACGGTAGCCCATCGACGGCAGTATCTGGCTGAGCTGAATATCAAACTCCATAAACGGCTCATAATTACCGTAATGGACAATCTGCCTGTCAATGAGACCAGGGTCCAGCTCGCGCGCGCTGCGAATGAAATACGGGATCTCGTTGCCTTTATCATCCAACAGACGGAACTGGCTGGCGCGCAGTCGAATCGTGGTGTTCATCACCTCTTCACGCGGCCAGGGCATCAGGTTGAACATCACCAGTTTGTCGGCGTCGCTTTGCGGCATGTTGTCGACAATCTTGCGCATATAGAAACGCACCAGGTTATCTGCCATGTCTTCAGCCAGTTCAAAACGAGAGACAATCTCACGATGCACCTTGTCGCTGCAGCAGCAGCCGATGCTGTCGTGAGCGTGGTTTTTAAGAATCTCTTTCCACATCTTCTCCAGCAGGCCGTGGTGATAATCGAAGCCCAGCGTCCATGCAAGCGTTGCCAGCGGTTCGAGGATGTTGACAATTTTGTTCTCAATACGCGCATGGGCAATTTTGATATCCATGCGCGTGGAGCCGATTGTCCGGTGCACGCGCATGTATTTCCCGTCGATAAACTCCCCTTTCAGGGTCGCCAGTTCATCGCGGCGTGCCTCAATGTGGTCAAACACCTCTTCAAAGCGGCTCATTACAAATTGACGCTGCGGATAGATTTCACGCAGCTTATCCATCACGGAGAAAATGTTCTGCTGCAGCGGCATCTGATCGTGACCGTTGGGCAGCAAAATCTCTTTGGTGACGGAGGCCTTTTCCAGAACGTCGAAATAGCTGTCGAGCCGTTTTCGCAGGCCGGCTTCGTCCTCCGGTAAGTACTTACCAATCGCGTAGCCCAGCGGCAGCACCTGCGCCGTGACTTCACTGCCGTCCTGGCTCTGCCAGAGAAATTCGGTTTTATCGGTCCCGTGTCGTTCCGAGCAGCCGCGCCAGAACATCGTCCGGGTAATGCCAAATCCGTTATAGATATGCGGAAGCTGGCCGGACATACCAAACGAATCCGGCAGATAGCCGATCTTCATCGGCTCGCCGAACGCCATACAGTCCCGGATGCCGTACATCAGGTTGCGGACAATCGACTCGCCGCTGACAATCGTGGTATCGGTCTGGGTATACCAGGGGCCGATAATCAGTTTTCCGCGCTCCACCAGCGCCTTTACCCGCGCGCGGTTTTCGGGCACGACGGCAAAATAATCTTCCAGCACCGCCGTCTGGCCATCAAGGACGTAATATTTATACTCGTCGTCCTGCTCCAGGCGGGTCAGGATCTCTTCCATATTATTGACCAGAAGAATACGCGACTCTTCAGTGGTGAAGTACCACTCACGGTCCCAGTGCATATGCGGCGTGATATGAACACGAGATACAGCTTTCATCTTCGTTTCCTGTTTTGTGAGTTTTTACGGTATGGCGTCTTCTGTGAGGTACTTGCCCTTTTTTACCGCCTGACGTCGCCAGAGCAGCAGAACAAACGTGGAGACAGCGGTCCCCGCCAGCGCCGCGCCAAACCAGCCCACAGCCGCAACCACACCGCCCAACCCGGCATCGTGAAGTAAAAAGAGAGAGAAAATCCCGGCCCCCGGGGTAGATAACCCGATCCCCATCGCACCGACAGCCGCGCCTGTTACCATGGAGCCGAGCACAAATGAGCCAATGACGCGAAGCGGATCTTCAATCGCCATCGGGATCGCCCCTTCGGTAATGCCCGCCAGGCCGAGCAGCCACGTTGATTTACCGGTTTCAATTTCAAACGGATTAAACAGCTTCGGCGCCAGCATCGTCGACGCCGTCACGGTAAAGGCCGATACCATTTTGACGGAGGCAAAGATCGCGTAAGGACCATAAACGCCGTTCGCCATCGCCCCCAGGCAAAACGCGTAAGAGGCTTTATTAACCGGGCCACCCAAATCGAATGAGCACATAAACCCGAGGATGGCCCCCAGAAGCAGCGCATTCGCGCCGGAGAGACCGTTAAGCCAGACGGTGAGCGTGTTATTGAGCCAGGCCACCGGTTCGCCAATCACAAACAGCATCAGGCTGCCCGCGCCCAGCACGCCAATCACCGGATAGAGATAAAAGGTCAGAAAGCCGTTGTAGCGGCTACTGAGCCGGATGTGGTTTTTCACCCAGCGCATCAGATAGCCCGCGATCAGCCCGCCGACAATAGCGCCAAGAAAACCGGAGCCGATCATATTGGCAGCCAGACCGGCCGCAAAGCCCGGCGTCAGCGCAGGTTTATCCGCCAGCGAATACGCGGTATAGGCCGCCAGAACAGGTACCATCAGAATGCCGAGCATGCCACCGCCAAGCTTGCGGTACATCCACAGCCACGAGTTTTCCTGGTCAAACAGGTGCTGCAGACCCAGGATTTGCGCCAGCAGTACCGACACGGCCAGCACCGTACCGCCAGCGACGATCAGCGGCACCGCAAAAGAGATACCGCTGAGAAGTGCCTGCTTGAGTTCAGTTTTAACGCTCTTTTTCGTTTCGGTATCGACATGCGCAGGACGCGCATCGGATGCAGGCTGCAGCGCCAGCGCGCGCTCAATCAGCGCTTCAGCATGGCGCAGAGGCTCCGCGACGGGCACGGAGATGGCGGGGATCCCCTGAAAACGCTCGCTCTCTTTGATCGCCACTTCTGCGGCAAAAATGCACGCTTTGGCCTCACGAAGCTGCTGCACGGTGATGCGCCCCTCAATGCCGTTTGCCCCTTGCTTTTCGACCACCACGTTGACGCCAAGCTTGCGTCCCGCTTTTTCCAGGTACTCTGCGGCCATATAGGTATGCGCGATCCCGGCCGGACAGGCGGTCACGCAGACGATTGTCGGGGCATTCAGCGCGACGCCTGCCTCTTCCATGTCAGGAGCAGCTTCAAGCGCAGCAAGCACGTCTTCCGCCGTGGTAGCAGCCATCACGCGCGCCCTGAGATCGTCATCCGCCAGGCGAGACGTCAGCTCCGTCAGCACCTGAATATGGGTTGAACCCGCTTCTGCTGGCGGAATGGCGAGCAGAAAAACCAGCTCAACCTCTTCCGGCCCGTCCACGCCTTCCCATGCAAGCGGTTCTCGCAGAGTTGCCACGGCAAAAGCCGCCTCCTTCACGACGGCTGATTTACCGTGAGGAACGGCCAGTCCTTCACCCAGCGCGGTCGGCCCAAGCGATTCCCGATGAAACACCTCCTCCAGAAACGCATCGGCATCAGCGATTTTGCCCAGCGCCACCAGCCGCGCCGTAAGCTGACGGATTGCCTCATCCCGGCGGGTAAACTGCGCCTGAACGCAAACAGCACGCGGATCGGTCAGAGTCGTCAGGTTCATAAAGATCCTCACCTATACAGAGTTATTGTCTGGGGAGGATTCTGGCAGACCTGATAATACATTTATGTGATCACTTTCACTAAAAGCCAAATTTGTATTTTAATTGTATTATTTACAAATCATCAGTTGAATGCATAATTCCCTGAAAAGGTATTAAGCAGGCGCGATAAAATGGGCAACAAACCGATGTACCGGCAGATAGCCGATGCGTTCCGCGAGAAAATCAACGCCGGGGAATTAAAACCGGGAGACGCGCTGCCGACGGAGTCCAGTCTTCAGGAGGCGTTTCGCGTCAGCCGCGTCACCGTGCGGCAGGCCCTGAAACTGCTCGCCGATGAGCAGATCATCGAAAGTATTCAGGGCAGCGGCTCTTATGTAAAAAAAGAGGAGCGCGTCAATTACGATATTTATCAGCTCACCGGCTTTTACGAAAAGCTGGCGGATCGTCATGTCGATACGCACAGTGATGTCAAAATCTTTGAAGTGGTGAAAGCCGATGCGCGGCTGGCGGCAACATTAGCAGTTGGCGTGGAAGATAAGGTCTGGCACGTTAAGCGCGTGCGATTCATCAAGCAGAAGCCGGTGAACCTGGAGGAGACATGGATGCCGCTGGCCCTGTTCCCCGACCTCACCTGGGAAGTGATGGAGAATTCGAAATACCACTACGTTGAGCAGATCAAAAAGCTGGTTATCGATCGCAGCGAGCAGGAGCTGGTGCCGATCATGCCTTCAGAGGAGGCGATCGCCGCGCTGTCGCTCGATCCGGCAAAGCCGATCCTGGAAAAAGTCTCCCGCGGGTTTCTGAAGGACGGACGGGTATTTGAATACAGCCGCAACGTGTTCAATACCGACGACTACAAGTTCACTCTCGTCGCCAGACGCAGGCAATAAAAAAGGCCGCTTTACAGCGGCCAACCATGTCGAAACGGACATTTTTATACTTCAACGCCCCCCTTTCAGGGAGCAGAGAGGACTTACTTAATGATGGATTTCAGTGCTTCGCCGATATCCGCCAGGCTGCGAACGGTCTTCACGCCTGCGGCTTCCAGCGCTGCGAATTTCTCATCAGCCGTACCCTTACCACCGGCAATGATCGCGCCTGCGTGACCCATACGCTTGCCTTTCGGCGCGGTCACACCCGCGATGTAACCCACAACCGGCTTGGTCACGTGTTCTTTGATATAAGCAGCCGCTTCTTCTTCCGCGCTACCGCCGATCTCGCCGATCATCACGATCGCTTCGGTCTGCGGATCTTCCTGGAACAGCTTCAGGATGTCGATGAAGTTAGATCCCGGGATTGGGTCACCGCCGATGCCCACGCAGGTGGACTGACCGAAGCCGTAGTCGGTGGTCTGCTTAACCGCTTCATAGGTCAGCGTACCGGAACGGGACACGATGCCCACTTTACCCGGCTTGTGAATGTGGCCAGGCATGATGCCGATTTTGCATTCGCCCGGAGTGATCACGCCTGGGCAGTTCGGGCCGATCATGCGCACGCCTGCTTCGTCCAGCTTCACCTTCACGGTCAGCATATCCAGGGTCGGGATGCCTTCGGTGATGGTGATGATCAGCTTGATGCCTGCGTCGATCGCTTCCAGAATGGAGTCTTTGCAGAACGGTGCCGGAACGTAGATCACGGTCGCGGTTGCGCCCGTCGCTTCTACCGCTTCACGCACGGTGTTGAACACCGGCAGGCCCAGGTGCGTGGTGCCGCCTTTACCTGGCGTTACGCCGCCAACCATCTGAGTGCCGTAGGCAATCGCCTGTTCGGAGTGGAAAGTCCCCTGGCTACCGGTGAAGCCCTGGCAGATAACCTTGGTATCTTTATTAATTAAAACTGACATTATTTCCCCTCCACTGCGGCAACAACCTGCTGAGCTGCATCCGTCAGACTTTTCGCTGCAATAATATTCAGGCCGCTGTCAGCCAGTTTTTTCGCGCCGAGTTCAGCGTTGTT
>OKVJ01000145.1_pt1 | contig 31716 bp, 29 predicted proteins | sample 1606921 | NCBI WGS metagenome assembly OKVJ01 (sample SAMN03281016, study PRJEB24777) | human gut metagenome | isolation source: fecal sample PR161 from 1 month old female Malay infant, caesarean...
TATAACGGACTTTTTATCCTCTTAATGGGATAGCGACAACACGCTAAGCCATGCGCGCTGCTCAGCGGTTTGTGGTGCCATTTTAAAATTCAGGAACAAAAAAGCCACTCTTTCGAGTGGCTTAATTGTATGATTTTAAATCTAAAATTTGGTGGCCCCTGTTGGGTTTGAACCAACGACCAAGCGATTATGAGTCATAAAATTGGCATGTTTTTAATTGTTCGTCATTGTCTCTATTTGTATTTTTAATTGTCTATAATCAATCAGTTATGAAGTTATTTTTGTTTCTGATTGGTTCTCTCATTTCCCCATTGTACTATCCTTACCTGACCCGTTACCTGACCCGAAATGGGCATCGGGTCAGGTAACGCATATTCTTAGAAAGGTAAACTTATGGCCGCTAATCTTACCGAGACTGCTATACGTGGATTGAAGACAAAAAGCACGGCGTACTACGTGTGGAGCAACAGTGCTCAACGTGGTACTGGCAGGCTTGGCGTTAAGGTTCAGCCGTCAGGCAGCAAAGTTTTTTATTTCCGTTACTACGTTGAGAAAGGTAAGAAAGAGAAGTTCATCCAGTTGGGCATCTGGCCTGAGATGAAGCTGGTGACGGCCAATGAACTGGCGAAAAAGTACGGAGCCTGGCTTGTCGAAGGAAAGGAACCCCAGCAAGAGCTTGAGCAACAGCGCCTGGCCGAACAGCACATTATGCAGATCCATCGTTCTCAGGGATCTTTTGAAGAACTGGTGCATGGCTACGTCAACAAGATGAAGCTCGATAATAAGCGGACCTGGGCTGATGTTCTGAAACGTCTTGAAAGAGAGTGCTACACGGTTATTCCTCGTGAAACCAAAGCGAAGGACGTGACGCCTCTGCAGATCAAAACCATTCTATCAGGCATTATCCAGCGTGATGCGGTGGTCCATGCTAATCGGATTCGCTCGTATCTGATGGCGGCATTTAACTACGGCCTGAAAGCCGATAACGATCCGATGAATACCAGCGTAGGTATCACGTTTGGCCTTGAAGTTAACCCTGTGTCGGCAATACCTAAGCAGTCTTCGGCAGAAAAGGTGGGTGATACATGGTTAACGCTGGAAGAGCTACGTTTTGTCATGGAGCAGTTCGCTCAGGCAACTAACGTTGGGCCGCTGATGCAGCACCTAATCCGCTTCTGTGTTTATGCTGGCGGGCAGCGACCATTTGAAATGATTGCCAGCCAGTGGAGCGCGATTGACTGGCAGCAAAAGACGTTACTGGTTATAGCTGATGTATCGAAAAACAAGCGTGAGCACCTGATCCCGCTGACTGAATCGGCACTACAGGAATTAACCTCAGTGAAAGAACTGACTAAGGAAAGCAAGAGTCCCTATATCTTCCCACTCTCGACCAATGGAGAGCGCCCGGTACGTACCGATAGCCTGGCCCGTTCCATCATGTATTTCCGGGCTTTTAATCCTGAGTTTAAAGTTTTCACAGCGCGAGATTTACGTCGGACCTGTAAGACTCTGATGGGGGAGGTAGGGATCAGCAAAGAGATCCGTGACCGTATCCAAAATCACGCTTTGAACGACGTTAGCTCGAAACACTATGATCGTTATGATTACCTGACTGAAAAGCGCAGGGCGCTTGAGATCTGGGAAGATCGGATTAACAACTATCAACGACAGCAGGAAAACAACGTTGTGAACTTGTTTGGGCGGAGGTGAGAGCTTGGCAAAATATGAGCTTAATTCAGCAGAAGAGCGATATCAGCCGGGCTCTGGAGACTTGGTACTGGCTAATAAGTTAGGGATCACAGATGAAGAGAAAATGGAGGCGCTGGAATCTGGCCTTCTGCTGATGCTGTATGAGCAGCTATTTATTGAGGGCCAGCCGCCTGAAGCGCTGGCTTTTGAGCACATCAGCAGGTGGCATCGCCAATGGCTAGGGAATGTGTACGACTGGGCGGGAAGGCTGCGTAATGCCAACTTGACTAAGGATGGCTTTCAGTTTGCTGCTGCCGACAGGATTCCGCTTCTTCTTGATGGTTTCGAGAAGCAGTTTCTCTCCAGGTCTGGTGAACTGAAATCTCTGGCTCGTCCGGATCTGGTCAATTATCTGGCTGAATGCCACGTGGAGTTTATTTTGATCCACCCATTCAGAGAAGGTAACGGGCGTCTGTCGAGACTGCTTTGTGATGTGCTGTCGGTTCTGGCAGGGAAGGGCTTACTTGATTACAGCCTGTGGGATGAGCACAAGGCGTTTTACTTTAAGGCAATACAGGCAGGTGTATCAGGGAACTACAGCCCTATGAAGCAACTAGTGAGCGATATCTTGCCAGATTAACGGGCGAGGCCAACGGCTTTCGCCTGTGCCTGGTTTTTTTTGAGTTGCTGCTCAATTTTTTGCACAGAAACACCCGTTTCGATCGCGGTCGAGCTGGCAACGGCACGGTAGATGTGAGTTTTGGTAATCTGAGTATGTGCTGTTTTTTTTGTCATGTTTGAAGCCTCATTTTTATGTTCTGATTTTAGTGCGGATAGGGATTGGCTGCAAGGCTGCTAATTGGGATACCACGTTGAATGCCTATATCGTTCATAGAGTAGCGCTGTACATCTCTTGATTTGAGATCATGAAAATACTTACTTGCCATTAAATAGCCTTTAAACTCATCGCCTTACCTTGATACAATCCGTTGTAATTTATAAGGTCAATGCATTGGTGGTGATAAATGACAAGTAAATCTGATTTTTTTGATGCTTCTGATCTGTTTAATCTTCCTGAAGAATTCGACATCCCCGATACTTTTTGTCGTGCTGACGAGTTCTCGAAAAAATCTAAAGTGAGCTTGGAAGATATTATATCTACATGGCTGGATGATAAAATCAGTCTCTATGTTAACCTTCGTTCAGAATACTGCCGAATAATTCGTTACGCGAATAAAAAAGAACATCGTTATAATACATTTGATATCAGAGCTGGAGGAGACTTTTATCAACATAAGGATAGCCCTCAGTTTGCAGTAAGAACATTCATACCTTGTGATAAATCAGAAATAAATGAGTATCCGGTTTTTAATGGCAGTTCTTTTTTTAAATATGTTTACAATGGATATGCCAGTGGTTTTTGGCGACTGCAACCTACAAGCACCACTCGATTAGCAAGGCAAAATTACAATCTCAAAAATGCTAATGAATCATGGGAAACCATTCCTGGAGAGGTTAAAATATTTGGTCGAGATGAAAGTGATTGTTTGCTTTTTAATAAAGATACTTATGTCTCCTTTGAAAGGATTTATATAGCTGATTCTGGATGTGAAATTTTATGTGAATTATTTCCCTCTAATGAAGCTAGTAATATAGAAAAATATGACCCACCTATTAACAGAGTTGCAATGGTTTTACTTATTAATGAACTGTTCAGCATTAATGGAAATGTGACTTATTCAAATGTCAGCACAATTCTTTTAAGTAATGGAATTGAAGTTACGCAATCAACCATAAAAAAAGTCCTCGAAGAAACATCTGAAAAAAGAGATCAGCCTTACAAACATCAGCCTCAGCATTCGAAGATAGCTTCGTGCTTAATCACACTTTATTGCAAAGGCAAAAATCTTGCTAAGACACCATCAAATGTAGCTCAAATATTGAACGAGCTTGCCAGGTCATCACCAAGAGAGTGGAGCATTATTTTCACCTCTAAAATGGCTGCTAACCTAATGAAAATAAAATAAAAAAACACCTCTTGCTAAAGGCTTAACAAAGCCTTAGCAAGAGCTCCTCAGCTTTACTCCACACTCGCACTGTTTCATGCTGCACTCACTGAAACAAAGGAGGCAGTATGAGTACAACATCTATCATTCCAACCCCTGAACAACGGCTGCAAATTCTGCATGTCTACGGTGAGAAAGGTGACCGTCTGGTGCGTGAAAAAGAGCGACAGTATATCACTTCGATTTCTCGCTCGACAGCCTGGAAGCTCGAAAAGGCTGGGAGGTTTCCTCAACGCAAATCACTTGGAGCTAAGTCGTGCGGGTGGTTGCTTAGCGATCTACTCTACTGGATTAATGAACGCTAAGAACCATGGTTTTTTAGTATTTTTCATCTAATGGTTGGGAATGCATCTTGCTATTTCCACTATTAATAGCGGAATAGCAACTCAACCGGAGGTACTTTTTACATTAAATGATGATGAGGATTTATGTCGGGAGATCAAGAGTTCCCCATACATGTGTTCCCCGCGAGGGCGGGAAATGCAATTTATGAGATAGTGCAACATACTCATGCACCGCTTCCCATGGTTGCAGCAGAGATGCTTGGCGTCATATCTCTTGCTTGTCAGAACAGAATTGATGTTTGTAGATTGAATAATCTGCGTAGCCCTACATCGCTTTTTATTGTGACAATTGCGGAATCTGGGGAACGGAAGAGCACGGTAACTAAGTTGTTAATGAAGCCCATTTACCAACTAGAGGAACGGCTATTTGACCTATATAAACAAGAAATAATTAAGTGGCGGTATAACGTAAAGATTTTCAAGGCGGAAGAGAAAGCTTTGATGTCAAAACTGAAGTCAGAGATCCGTGGTGGCAAAGATCCAACCATAACACGTGAAAGTCTGAGTATGCTGCAAGATAGTTATCCTGTAGAGCCTGTCAGATATAAGTTGACGTTTAATGATACCACACCAGCGGCGATAAAAGAGTATCTCTGTGGTGACTGGCGATCAGTTGGCATTTTATCAGATGAGGCTGGGACCATATTTAATGGTTATGCATTAAATGAATTGCCGTTTGTCAACAAAATGTGGGATGGCGCAACGTATTCAGTCGAAAGGAAAAACGCACCTGAGAGGTTAATAAAAAATGCCAGATTGACATTATCCCTACAGGTTCAGTCTGTAGTTATTAATAGATATATTGAAAGAAAAGGGGATATAGCAAAAGGGATAGGATTTTTTGCTCGTACACTTATTTGTCGTCCCTTTTCCACACAAGGATATAGACAAATAACTAATCCTGTTGTCTCAAGTGAACATTTGCCTGTGTTCCATGAGCGATTAATGGAGATCGTCAATGAGAGTATCGAAAACAAAGATGAACGTATTTGCCTGCATTTCTCGCCAGAAGCAAGACAGAGATGGATTGCATTTTATAATCAAGTTGAAACAGAAATGCGGTTACTCGGATTTCTTTCAGACTTTAAAGATTATGCATCTAAAATCGCTGAAAATATGGCAAGGATTGCTGCTTTATTACACTATTTTAATGGTGATGAAGGGGATGTATCACTTACCGCTGCTGAAGCTGCTATAGAAATAAGTGCATGGTACGTAGATGAGTATATAAAATTATTTTCCAAACAACAGGAGCTAGATATGGTCAATACAGATGCAGATGAGCTTTATTGGTGGATAAAAGAATATTGCAATCAAAATTTTTTACCATATATGAGGAAGAATACCATACTGCAATATGGGCCTAACCGGTTCAGGGGCCGCGGTAAAGTAAATGAATTATTAAGCACTCTTTATTCTCAAGGGAAGATAAAGGCTGCTAAAAAAGGAAAAACTATCTTTATACAGGCGATGGATACCTGGGGGGTTTAATGAAGTAAAAAAATACCATCGATATACTTGCTTGTTCTAACTAATTGCAGAGTTATTTTGGAACTGCCACCGCAGGCAGGTGATAGCTTTTGCCTAAATTTAAATGTTGGAAAGGTAATATATATTTATTTGATAAATCACTCACAACATATCCCTGTGAAGAGCAGGGATATTAAAATCAGAGATATATGATGAAACTTTACCAAGGTACTCATGGCGATCATATTCTCGCTTACAGAGATAAAATTGCTCTGACAGTCAGTAATGCTATCAATCAGTTTCCACGTACTATGGCATTAAGAGCGGATCTTCATTACCCACCTATTTTAGATGATGGTGATACAGTATGCTGTTTTCCTAACCTTGAACCCGGTGCAATATCACGATTTCTGGATTCGATGAAAGCGATTTTGGAAGCACATGAACACCGCAGAAAATTTGCTGGGATCAGAGTCAACAAGAACGTTATACGTAATGTCTGGGCAAGAGAATACTCAAAGAGTGGAAAATGCCATTTCCATATTTGCTTATTTTTTAACAAGGATGCTTATTACCATCTGGGGCATCTTAAGCATAGTGGTACACTTAGCAACCAGATAGTCAGAGCTTGGTACAGTGCTCTCGGACTAGAGATTGAAGATTGTCGTGATCTTGTTCATTTTCCCGATAACGGTAAATACATACTGGACATAAACGATCCTGATTTTGACGTCACATACAATGAGTTGCTTGAACGACTGGATTACTTGACCAAGCTCGATACGAAGGTATTTGGTGAGGGGGATAGAAGTTTCGGATGTAGTCGGGGATAATTTTTACTGCAATGGCCTTTCTTATGCGAGAAAGGCCAAATCAAACCATATAACGTTAATTATTTAAATTATTCACTTACTGCAATCTGCGCTTCGGACAAAAATATAGCATCCAAAATTTTTGTAGATTGTAGTAGCTTGTCAAGAGCTGTTTGCAATGGAAAAAATACTTCATGTTCCACTGGAAACTCACCATGCTCTTTCCAGCACTCAGTGAGTAAATTAGGTTTAATCGTGACAGGTAGGAAATAGTTACCTTTCCCTTGTTCCAATAGCCCTAGTGTCTGCAGTTGCTCACGGTAGGATTGTTGAACATTACTCGCATAACTAGCAATCTTTTTGACTCCACCAAAATACCCGGCATTCAATTTAAACTCAAAACCAAACAGCCCCTGCTCGGTTCCCGTACCCGTCAGGACGGCTAAAATATAATCATTTCCTTCAGTAACAGTCGAACTGTTTTCAAACCAATATTTGCAGTTAACGCCTTCAATGACCCAAGCTGGATGGGCCAGCCAGCAATAATCCTGATGTTCATAATTTGCTTTACCTACCCAGCTGTTGTCTTTCATAAATCGTTCAACACACTGATCAAAGCTTTTCCAGAAGGCAGGGCTTAAATGCTGTTCAAAATAAACAACAGCTTCGTTAAACATCTTTAGTTGCGAAAGAATCAGTATACCGGCCTGACGTTCTGCATCGCTGTGTGGATTCATGTCTAATCTCTTAAATTAAAATGTACGAACTCGATTAAGAAAGCAAAATGAGGCATGGGCAGCCATTTGGCGTGAAGGAGAGTTTTCATTGGCAGAAATGAAATCTTTGTAATGCGGTTGCAACGAAGACTCTAAAGCTGAGGCGAGATGTCGCCAGGAAATACAGGGAACATACTCTGGTTTGAAATCTAAGCCACAGGTCAGAGGTTTTCCGCCACGAGGCGTTAAAAAAATAACGGCCCAGGGACGTGACATTGCGCGTAATTTGGCATCAGAGCAGTATCGGGCAACTTGTTCCGGTTGCTCATAGGCATCAATTTTCACCTCGATAAGCAGAAAAAAGTTATCCGCATCGATTTCTATATCAACACGATTGCTATTTTCGCCAGTAGGATTCGTTTCAACTTGTACCCGGCAGTAGTGAAGATAATCTTCAGGGATATCATTCCTGCTGTGTCGTATTGCCCGCAAGAAAGCCTGTAAAGGTAGTCTACCGAAACCATGGGTTCCCTCGGGATCAAGAAGCCATGAAAGGACTGCAGTATTGCGAACCTCTTTACGCCCAAGGCCTGCTACTTCCCAGGGATCAAAAGATAAAGAGCGATGCTGAACAACTTTCAGTGGTTCAGAGAGAAGGCTGAAGAATTCAGTTAGCTGAGATGCCTCAATATTTGTTTTTTTATCTTTTTCTCTGGCCCACTCCAGGTTTTTTGGCCATTGGTGAAAAAATTCCGGTAGCAACTCAACCAATGAAGAATTGTCATGTTCCATTAGATGCCCACTCAAAAAAGACGAATTGTTCATATTAGCGGCAATTCAAAACACTTCACCGGTTTCCCGTCCTGCATTTCTACCAGTAATCGTGCAGATTGCGGCTGCTCAGCCAACAATCCTTGTTGGAATTTCCCGAACGACGAATGTGCCTCTTCAATAGCCATCTTTTGCTGCATTAACGTCGTTGTCGTCCATTTCCCCAGTAATACTTTATTGGCATTGGTGGTATTGCTCTGTTCCGTCAATGCACTGATACCTTGTATCCGCTGGTGAAGCTGACGCTCAATTTTGTCAACAACGCTTTCAAACTCCTGATAATTATGAACAATGGTTTGTTGGCGGTGCCTGACGAGTGTTGTGTTACCTTCCGCATGAGTCAAAAGGTGTAACGCTTGCGCACGAACCTTCATTGCCAGGTTCCATTCATGGATTCGCTCATCAAGGATCTTTTGTTGGGTCTGGATCTTATTCGTAATTTCCGAACTGCCAAAGAGCCCACGGTCTTTAAGTGCTGCCACTTTGTCGCCAGTAGCAGTAATATCAGTCAGTAAGTGTGCCTGCAGGGCGGAAAACTGGACTTCAATATCCTCCAGTTTTTGACGTATTGCGGGTGAGCATTGCCCCTCCAGGACCGTGGGGGTAATTTGCTGCAGATACTGTATGGCTCCAATGATCTCTGACTTACGTGCATTGTTCTGGAACGCAGAAACCTCGCGTACTGCTTCAACAATCTCCGTCAATTTTTTACTGATATCAGCCAGGTGCTTTTGCGCTAGCACGGCAGAAGCAACATTCAACAACATTCCGGCGTTAACAAGCTGACTGAGTTTGTCAGGATTCAGCAGAACGGCATGTTCTTTGATGCCTTTTTCTCCCAGGCTAAATCCACGGAAACCAGGGCCATCTTTTACACTCGCCAGAGGACCATTAATAATGACCTCCATATATTGATGGCTGGCAACATGTGCAGAGGTCGCTAGTGAGGGTAATGTTTGCAACAGCGGGCTCAGGCGTGAAATACCGGCAATATCCTGTTCCTGCATCGCACCCGTGTTGATACTTTCCGAAGGTGGAATTGTCGCAACCGTAAGCGCAGGTTGGTGAATATCATGCCCAAAACCCCAGCGTTGATCGTATGTGAGAGCAGGCAGCGTGGCAGATGATGGCTGGGTGGCAAGCCGGAACTGGCGGGAGTTTTTTAAGCGAATCCAGGCAATTTGCACCACGCAAGGCAGTGTCACTCGAAACGCAGGGTTTGAGATGTCATAGGCGGTATAAAGACCCGTAATAGCCAGGCCAACCGGCCCGGTTAATACGCCCAAAACGCGCCCGATGCCAAGCCCTGCAATTAAAGGCAGTACTTTGCCTGCAGTCGTTTGTGCAAGACTATTGGCAACGAGTGCCGCTCTCTGCCAGACAGGAATATCCATACTGGCAGAGCCGTTTATGCCCATCTCACGCAGAATCTGGCGGCGCTCATCATCCGACATTTTTTTCCATGACGAGGTAAATACACAGTCAATAATCAGCGCTTCTTTTTCTTCTACCGATGCATCAGCAGGGACTTTCATCTTCAGATGGCTGGCAACGTCATCTACAATTTCGCTGTAGTTGACGCCGTTGCGACGAAACAGATTCACGAACGTATTACCACCGAAATGCTGCAACTCCCGAACAAGCAGACGCAGAGTTTCGTCATCAGGTATATCCTGGCGTTTGGCATCCTGTAATACATTCTTCACACTGTCTGACATGGAAAAACCAAGCTTACCGGTGTTAGTGACATAATCGATCAGCAGATCTATATCGCCTTTGTCTGCGTTCAACAGCAGTTGAACCAACGCGTCATCACCCTGGATATCTATCTCACTCATGAAAATACCTCTCCCATATTCGTCACCAAAATCTTTTAAAACCCGCGCATCCCATTGATAAACGTTTCAATCACATTGCGCACACGGTCGTAGACACGTGCCCGCACGTTCTTGCGTTCCAGAATCTTCGGCGTCCAGGTTAGCGTTTCTGCCACTTCATCCTCTCGCGGCATCACGTCGGTAAAGAGGTAGTTATCCAGTAAGCCGGTCAGTTTGATCGAATCGAGTCGCTCTTCGCTACACAAGGCTGCCAGCGCCTTACCTTTTTCCTGTTCGACATAAGCTTCAAACACCTGAGTGATATCTTCGTCATGCGAGGCATGCAGCAGGCTTTTTTCGATAAAATTATCAATAAGCTCACGTTTACTACGCAGCGTGACGTCGCTGTCGACAATATCCATGATCTTTTTCTTCTGCTCCTGCTGCTCTTTTGGCGGCATCGCCTGAATGCCCGCCAGCAGACGCAGAATGTAGCCGACGTTAATTTCGTCGCGATGAATCAGCGAGACCTCAAAATCCACGTCGTCAAGAATCGAGACTTTCTCTTTGCTGGAGTGTTTTTTCACTTTGTCGTGGATATCGAGGTATTTACTGGTGAAATCTGCCAGCGTCTGGTCCGACAGCGGTTTAGTCGCATCGTCAAAATCGGCGAAGCTTTCGAGGATGTTTTTCAAACGCATCACATCGCGGAATGCCGTTACAAACGCCAATTGTGCTTCTTCATCCGGTAAATCGTCCACGCTTTCCACCGTTGGCGTCAGCGTTAACAAGCGATCGACAGCGTCCTGATAATCCCCGAAATACTCGTCAAAGGGTTTGACCAGCACCGTAGAAGAGGCATCTTTGTTCGAGAAAAGGGCGATAGCATCGTCGGTCGCTTTCTTCAGATTACGGAAGCAGACGATATTCCCGTGACTTTTCTTCTCGTTGAGAATGCGGTTGGTGCGGGAAAACGCCTGCACTAGGCCGTGAAAACGCAGGTTTTTATCAACATATAGCGTGTTCAACGCCGGGCTGTCGAAACCGGTGAGGAACATATTCACCACCAGAAGAATATCGATGCCTTTCTCTTTGGTGCGCTGGGCAATATTTTTGTAGTAATTGTAGAAGCTCTTTGAATCATTGGCCGAGTAGCTGGCGCCATACAGCTCGTTATAATCCTTGATAAAACTATCCAGATGATCGCGACCCGAGGTATCAACTTTCGCGCCTTGCGGCAGGCTAATATCCTCTTCATCCAGCAGACCGTTTACCGCCTCTTTATCACTTTTGTCCGCTTCATTGGCGGCATAAGTGAAGATGGTGGCAATTTTTAATGGCTTGTAGTTGGCATCCGCCGCCTGCAGTGCGGCCTGCTTTTCTTTAAAGAGTTTGTAGTAGGTGATCAGCATATCGACTGACCCGACGCAGAACATCGCGGTGAACTCGCGATTGCGGGTCTTGGCGTTATGGTGGGCAAGGATGTAGTCGGTCACTTTGCCCAACCGGATGTCGCTTTCCATCACCTCTTTGGTGTCGATATCCTCCACATCGATATCGATCTCATTGCTGCTTTCTTTGCGCTTGTAAGTACCCACATATTCCACGGCAAAGCGCAGAACGTTTTCATCCCGGATGGCGTCTACAATCACGTATTTATGCAGGCATTTATCGAACAACAGTTCGGTGGTCTGTTTGACGCCGTTGGTAATATTGACGTTATCGGCAAAGATTGGCGTGCCGGTAAAACCAAACAGCTGGGCATTCTCGAAGAAGTTCACGATCGCTTTATGCGTGTCACCGAACTGGCTGCGGTGGCATTCATCGAAGATAAAGACGATGCGCTCTTTGCGCAGGTGTGCGAGCTGCGCTTTATACCCTTCATGGGTGATGGCGTTATTCAGCTTCTGAATGGTGGTCAACGTCAGTTTGGTGCTGCTTTGCTTGAGATGTTTTATCAGCGTGCTGGTGTTGTTGGTGGTATCCACGCTGTCTTTCGCAAAGCCGTTGAACTCTTTCGCCGTCTGATAATCCAGATCCCGGCGATCGACCACAAAAATGACCCGATCCACTTCTGGCATTTCCATGATCACCTGACTGGCTTTGAACGAGGTCAGCGTTTTACCGGAGCCGGTGGTGTGCCAGATATAGCCGTTCTCCGGCCGTCCCTGCTTGTGGAGATTGTCCTTCACATGGTGGATCATCGCCTCACAGGCGTAAAACTGATAGGGCCGCATCACCATCAGGCACTTACGGGTTTCGTTCAGCACCGTGTAGTGGGTGATCATTTTGGCGATGTGACACACTTTCAGAAATGCGTCGGTGAATTTCTCCAGCGCTTTTAGCGGGTTATTTTTTTCATCGGTCCAGAAGAAGGTCTGCTCGAAATGGTTGGCGCGGTTGTTGGCGTAGTATTTGGTGTCCACGCCGTTGCTGATAATAAAGATCTGCACATACTGGAACAGGCCGCTGCCTACCCAGAACGCATCCCGATGGTAGCGATCGATCTGGTTGAAGGCTTCCTTCAGCCCCAGACCGCGACGCTTAAGTTCAATTTGCACCAGCGGCAGGCCGTTGATCAGCAGCGTGACATCGAAGCGGGTTTTACGCGTGTTTTGCTCGGCGTTGAACTGCTTCACCTGGCTCGCTACCTGAAACTCGTTCTGGCACCACTCCTCTTTATTGATAAAGCTGAGCCACTTCTCGGTGCCGTCATCACGCAATAACTGGTAGCGATCGCGCAGAATTTTGGCGCGATCGATGACTTCATTACCTTTTGTCAGGTGCAAGAAAATACGGTTAAATTCGCCGTCCGTTAGCGGAGAAGATTCCAGCCGGTTATGTATTTCAATCTGCTTTCGCAGGTTGGCTTTCATACTGGTTTCGTCGGTGACATTCACCCGTTCGTAGTGCATGCCAACCAGCTGTTCCACCAGTTGCGCTTCTAACTCGTATTCGCTTTGCGTTGCCATCAGTATGTAGTGCCTTTTATTATTGTGCTGGCCCAGGGTAGGTCGGGCCGGATAAGTTCTATACGAACATTTGCTGGAGCAGGCCTTGCTTCCAGGTTTTTAACTTGTCCAGTTCTGCTTTTTTTGAAGTTAATTTATTGTCAATATTTGCTAAGAATTGAGATATTTTAATCTGCTCTGATAATGAAGGGATGTTAATGCTTTCATTTGATACTATATCAACATTAAGATTTACTTGAGTGCCCGGCTGGCCGTATCGTTGCCAATTATCTTCAATGAAGGACAGATAATAATATAAAAAATCCGTATTAGTTGATAATGATTCAAATACAACAAATCCATCATGTATACATACATCAAATGTCGTGCATATAGGCTTCCCAATCGTAGCGCAGATACTCATGATTATTTTTTCGCTGTTAACCAATCGGCTTTTTTTTACGCCTTTATCGGAAACGTATTGCTCAGTTTTTAATAGATATTTATTTGACTTTGTTACATCTGAAATGCGTACCCAGCCAATATTTGATAAACTATCGAACCATATAGGATCTGTTATTGGCCTTGGGGAAGCCCCACGTTTAATTTGAGCGATTTCTCCTAATTTCATTATTTGCCACTCAGGAAACTCCTCCCCACTCTCATCCTTAAACCGCACTTTCTGACTAAAAATCTTCTGCATCATGCCTTTTTTGTACTGACACAGTAGATCATACTGATTTTTCAGTAACGTAATTTTTTCGTCAACAGAGGACAGAAAATCAGCGATTTTGGTTTGTTCTGTAACATCTGGAATAGTTACAACCAACTCATCGAAGTTTTTTTGTCCTAGAGTTTTGTTTCGACCTGCACCACCAGGGGATGCAAATTCTAATAAATATTTCCCTTTTTTTGTCAGAAAGTATCTTCTGATATAGTCAGTGTTACATTTGTTATCTTTAGGTAAGTACATTGGGAATCGGTGAGATGCAATACATCCCTCATCTTTCGACGAAGTAATTGCTACTGCTTGTTCCCAAGCAAAAACGATATTAAAAATAACAGCATCTTTCTTTATCCAAAAAACGCGTTTATCCCCTAATTCAGCACCAGACACTTCCTCTTTATGGAATAAACCTCTACCATGGGAGCGAATCCCTATTTCTCTATATTTTTCTATTTTAGAAACAGATACAGGGGAAACAAAGCGAGCTAAAATATCCTCAATTTTATGGTCACCTAGGGAGGCTGAGAATGATTTAAACCTTATCTTTGGCACCATTACTTATTCCCCTCCACAAACGCAAACGGCGCGTCAATCCCCAGTTCCTTACAAAAATCAGCAATGGTTTTATCGATCTCCGCCACTTTCCCTTCCAGATCGCGAATTTCCTGCGCTACCGCATTGAGGTCAATCTCTTCTTCCGCTTCAAAAGTATCGACATAGCGTGGGATATTGAGGTTGTAATCGTTATTACGGATCTCCTCAAGGGTAGCGATATAGCTGTACTTCTCGACACCTTTCCAGTCGTTGTAAGTATTAGCGATTTTGTCGATATGTTCCGGCAACAGACGGTTCTGAGTTTTCACCTTTTCAAAGTCATTGCTAGCGTCAATAAACAGAATACTGTCGTTGTGCTTACGGCATTTACGCAGCACCAACACACAAGTCGGAATGCTGGTACCGTAGAAGATATTTGCTGGCAGGCCAATCACCGCATCAATGCAATTCAGCTTCTCAATCATAAACTGACGAATATGGCCTTCCGCTGCGCCACGGAACAGCACGCCGTGAGGCAGCACCACCGCCATGGTGCCGTCATCTTCCAGGTGATGGAACATATGCTGCACAAACGCCATATCCGCTTTGCTGGACGGTGCCAGTTTGCCGTACTGGGCGAAGCGGTCATCGTTCATAAACAGCGGGCTGGCGCTCCACTTGGCGGAGAACGGTGGGTTAGCAACGATGGCGTCAAATTTCAGATGCGTATGCTGCGGATGCTCCAGCGTATCTTCCTGAATGATCTCAAAATCCGCATAGTGAACCCCGTGTAGGATCATGTTCATACGCGCCAGGTTGTAGGTGGTACGGTTCATCTCCTGACCGTAGATTTTACCCACCGACGAGGCTTCACGCTTCACGCGCAATAACAAAGAGCCAGAGCCACAGGTCGGGTCATAGACGTTTTTCAGCTTCAACTTGTGGGTGGTGACGATTTTAGCCAACAGGGTGGAAACCGGCTGCGGGGTATAAAATTCACCGGCTTTCTTACCTGCGCCTGAGGCGAACTGGCCGATCAGGTACTCGTAGGCATCACCCAGAATGTCGGAACTCGCTTCACTCAGGTTAAAGCTCAGTTTATCGAGTTCCGTGACGACTTTGCCGATCAACTCATTTTTCGCTTTCGCAGTGTTGCCAAGCTTGCTGGAACCTAAATCGAGATCTTCAAAAAGGTTGCTGAAGTCATCCGCAGAATCAGTGCCCAGCGTGCTCTGTTCAATACTGCGCAGGGTAGTAGCGAGGTCTTCCAGAATAAAGCCGGTGCCTGTGCCTTTCGGGTCTTTAGCCACACGTTCCGCCATCGTGTGGAACAAATCCGTTGGTGGCAGGAAATAGCCTAAGGTCTTGATACTGTCTTCTTTTACCGCATCAACGATGTCCTGATATGCCGGATGCTCCGCAGTCAGCTCGTTATACTGAATGCCATCTTCCGCCAGAATTTTGTTCGCGTAAGCAACGAATTTTTCAGAAAGATATTTGTAGAAAATAAAGCCTAAGCAGTAGTCGCGGAATTCATCGGCATTCATCTTACCGCGCAGGGTATCGGCGATATTCCACAGGCGGCCTTGCAGTTCACTTAAATTTTGCGCTTCAATCTGGGGAGACATAGTTGTTCCTGTTGTTTTTCTTCGTCACAAAGAGGTGACGTAATAAGTCAAATCATACCACTGAGCAGGCTCAGGATCTGTTGTTCACTCAGGGCGGCAATCCGCTGCTGATAAAAGCGTTTTTCTCGCGCCGCCAGATAGAGCCCCCCCATCGTTTTTTGCTGTGCGAGTGGCGGGAGGGTAACGGTAAAATTTTTCAGTTCATTAACCGCGATACGCTGTACGACGGTAGAACCCTGGGTGGTCTGAATCCGCTGACGTCGTCCCTCCGGGCTTTCATTGAAATGCCAGAGGAACCACGCGGCATCAATCCGACTGGTATCAACATCCACTTTGACGTAGTTATTACCTAAAATACGTCCGGCATTTTCGGTGCTCACGCGAACCGCCTTGCCATGAATCAGGCTGATGACAACATCTCCTTTCTGCGCCAGCACAACATCCTGATGCGTTTTCACCCACTGTTCTTTCTCGGCTGACACAATAGCTGACTGCCAGTCATCTACCAGAAACTGTTCGGTCGCATAGAAACGAAATGCGGACCCATCTGCGCTTTCCTGGATACGGCTGATGTGCGAGCCTGCCGTAAACGTAGCTATTTCCTTGTAGGTGAGCAGCATTCAAACTCCGAATAAAGATAAATTACATATGCTTTGTGCGGTGTAGCATACTCATGCTGAATAGATTAAATCAAGTAATTTAAATTTATTACACGCGATCGTGATCAAATTTTTTCTGGTAAGAATAGCGTTATATAGTGCTCAGATATCAGGTTGAACACTAAAAAAATCATTCATAACTTCAAGTTTTAAAGCATGAGAACCCTAAATGGCTTGCTGATGTCAAATGTAAATGTTATTGAAATTAATGATTTTTATTGGCAAGGCAGTCTTTCATTAAAGGATAATGAGAATGCATTTGAGAAAGCTGGCAGTCCGTAATTTCAGAAGGCTGCACGATGTTGTTATCGATCTTGCGTCAGATATTTCAATTTTCGTTGGGGCGAATAACAGTGGTAAGACTTCTGTCGGTCATGCACTTCAACTATTCACCGGTAAAAGCCGATTCAATATTCATGACTTCAATGCTGAATGTTGGACTGACATTGTCACATTTGGAGAAGGGGCGGATGCTGCGTCGCTATCTTCACTGGAACTTGATATTTGGTTTGAAGTAACACCGAATGATGTTCATCGTGTAGTCGATCTTCTCCCCAGCCTATCGTGGTCAGGTTCTCTGGTTGGAATGCGCGTTGCTTTTTCCCCCATCAATCCTGAAGAAATCCGTTCGCGCTTCCTCGCAGTACGTCAGCTTGCTATCGATGCCACACCTAAAGATGAAAATGGAACTCCCAAATACGATCCTTCACCTCGTAATCTTTGGGAATATCTTCGCGATAGACTCAATGACGAATATGAACTCCGCTATTTTGTTCTTGATCCCGCACGTTTCAATGCGGAAATGATATCCGAGGAAGGCTATGAGCCTACTCCGCTCACAGGGCGTGATCGAAGTGGTCGCGAAATACTGAACAGCCTTATCCAAATCAACTTTTTGAATGCTCAGCGTCATCTTTCAGATGGTTCCAGAGGTTCCCGTTCGGAGGATCTTTCTCGTGTTCTCAGCCGTTTTTACGGACGAAATCTTGAACAAAAAGGTGAAGATTATGAAGCATTAATTGCTTTAGCTGCGTCTGAATCAGCTTTCAATCAGCATCTTGAACGTGTTTTTGCACCTACGCTGAAAAGTCTGGCGAAACTCGGATACCCTGGACTTTCAAACCCACGCATGATGATTCGTTCGGCCTTAGACCCGGCGCAGATCATGAACAACCAAAATGGGGCCGTAATACATTACGCGTTGGGGGAGGATGACGGTAATCCTACCCCACCAACACTACCCGATAGTTATAACGGGCTTGGATTTAAGAATCTGATCTTTATGGTTGTTGAATTACTCGACATCCACAACCAATGGTTAGCAATAGAAGAGAATCGACCACCGGTTCACCTGATTTTTATTGAAGAGCCAGAAGCTCATCTCCACGCACAGTTACAGCAGGCTTTTATACGCAAGATAATGGACCTTCTTGCCATGGAGAGTCAGGAGCTTATGCACTACACCACTCAAGTGGTGGTGACTTCTCATTCAACTCATATTCTTTACGAACGTGGTTTTCGGCCGATCCGTTACTTTCGGCGGAAGCGTTCATCAAATATGTCGGCAACAGATGTGCTCAATCTCTCTGTTTTTTATGATAATACTGATCCTGAAATTCGAGACTTTCTTGAGCGTTACTTGAAGCTGACCCATTGTGATTTGTTTTTTGCCGACGGGGCTGTACTTGTAGAAGGCAATGTTGAGCGGCTACTGCTCCCGCAAATGATTGCTACCGCCGCACCTAGATTAAAATCCTCTTACCTAACAGTCCTTGAGATTGGCGGTGCTTTTGGCTATCGATTCCAAAAACTAATTGAATATCTTGGGCTTACGACACTCATTATTACTGATCTGGATAGTGTGTACTGTACCCCTCCGGTACAAGATGCAACAGAAGCTCGAGCAGATGAGTTAGATGGTCTTGCAGAAAATCCGGCTGCAAATGATGATGGCGAGGAACCTGATGATGATGAGGAAGAACAGGCCAACACAGAAACACCAGGAAAGGCTTGTATTGCCAGTCATCCTGGAGCTATGACCTCTAATCAAACACTTCGGCAGTGGTTACCGAAATGTGACACCGTTGCCGCTTTATGGGAAGCAACTGAGGAAATGAAAATACAAAGCCGCACAGCTGAGTGTGACGCTTTGGTTCGTGTTGCTTACCAGTGTCAGACAAATGTTACATGGAAAGAGGAAACACTGGCACTTGCTGGCCGTACTTTAGAGGAAGCTTTTGCACTTGAAAATCTGTCCTGGTGTCAAGATGTGGGCTGTAAGCCACTCAAGCTACGTATTGCCAGAGCAGTAAGTATGGATCTACTGCAACTGGCCCAGCGCATTCACAAGCGCGTGCAATCAAAAAGCTTTAGTAAAACTGATTTTGCTCTGAATTTACTTCTTAAAAAACCGGATGAATGGTCTGTCCCAACATACATTGCTGAAGGATTAAAATGGCTCGAAGCTGAAATAGCCCCGCCGGAACTAGAAGTTGCAGAAGGTCAGGAAGAGGATGTTGAGGATATGTCCGTCGCTTTAGCTGAAACAGATGGAGGGAGGGTTGCATGACCAGTCGCATTGGTAGCCCTGATACACAGGCAGATATTGATGTTCGTGCTTGTCTGGATAGCTCGCCACCACGTTCATTTGTCATGGTAGCCGGTGCTGGTTCAGGTAAAACAACATCTCTCATTAAAGCCCTGGCACATTTGGCTGATACCCGTGGTTCTGCTTTACGTCGTGCCGGGCAAAAAATATCCTGTATCACGTATACAGAGGTAGCTGTTGGTGAGATTGCCGCTGACGTTGGTAACTCGCAGTTATTTCATATTTCAACCATTCATAGCTTTCTTTGGTCGGTCATCCGACCTTTTCATTTAGATATCGCAAAGTGGGTCGTAGCGCGAATACATGAAAAAATAGCTGAAAAGCAAGCCCATTATGATAAGCCCAGAACACAAGCTAAAACAAAATCTCGTCTTGAAGATGAAATTGCCTATCTCTCTGCTCAACTTGAGTGCATTGATGATGTTGATAAATTTATCTACGGGACAGGAAGTAACTATGCTAAGGGTATTTTAGGTCACGATGATATTCTTAAACTCGTCCCTGCTTGTGTTGAGGCTCATCCACTTTTGAGAAGGATTGTAGCCAAGCGCTTTCCATTTGTTTTTGTCGATGAAAGTCAGGATACCGATCCTGATGTGATCTCTGCGCTTCGAACTATTGCTAATGACAATCCTGACATGTGCATAGGATTTTTTGGTGATCCGATGCAGAAAATCTATATGAGCGGAGCTGGTGCTATTCCGTTAAGTGATGGGTGGGCTGAAATTACAAAACCAGAGAATTTCAGATGTCCGACGTCTGTACTTGGTGTTATCAATTCGATTCGTGCTTCTGGGGATGGTCTCCAACAAATTCGTGGTCGAACGACTATCGTAGATGGCGTTGAACAAACTGTATCAGGCACAGTGAATCTTTTCATCTTGCCTTCAAATGTGGAACGAAGTGCCTATCTCACATCTGTCAGACGTTACCTTGCAAATGAAACTAGCGATGAACAATGGTTAAGTGATACACGCGAAGGTGATGTTCGTCTTCTTGTTTTGGTGCATCGTATGGCAGCTAATCGACTGGGGTTCCCGAATTTATTTGCTGCTCTTACTGATAAAGCACCGATGAGTTTGAGTGAAGGGGTGAACGATGGGTCAGCTTGGCCGCTTCGTCCGTTTGTCCAGCATATACTTCCAATTTTTGCTGCGGCTCAGGCAAACGATCAATTTCAGATTATGTCGATTATGCGTAGCGAGTGTCCAAAGCTGGAGCCGTTACGACTGCATGGTCAAGCTATGGTGGCAGTTTTAAATGAAATACAACAAGGCATCGATGGCCTGTTTGCACTGTTAGAAGAAGGATCACAAGCAACAGTTCGGGATATATTGCTACATGTTAAAGACTGCGAGCTGTTACGTCTTGACGATCGTTTTGAAAATCATTTAAGTGATGAACCTGTGAATGATGGTAATGATGACTTCGAAAATGTTCAGAACTATCTAAGATGCAATGCCCATGAACTTTGGGCATACCGCCGCTACCTTTCAGAGGAATCACCTTTTGCCACTCATCATGGTGTAAAAGGTGCACAGTTCGAGCGCGTATTGGTTGTTATTGATGATGAAGAAGCTCGCTTCAGCCAATATTCGTATGGGAAATATTTTCAATACATTCCCCTATCCGACAATGATCTAGCCAATCTTGAAGAGGGCAAAGAGTCAGTACTCGACCGTACTCGTCGCCTTTTTTATGTCTGTTGCTCCCGTGCGCTGAAAGACTTGGCCGTTGTCATCTTTGTTCCAGATGTCGCCGTCGCTCAAGCGGCAATCGTTGAGCAAAATTTATTCCCTGCATCGACAATTCTAGGGCAGCATGATCTAAGTTAGCTTGAATTATATCCAGCCAATAATTAGCGAGGATATTATTTTCACTTCTTATTATATTGCTGATTTTATTTGTTGAATTTCTGTTATCTAAAGTTTTTCAGACATATATTATTTCACTGAACGCAACTTCATTACGGCGAATCCATAAGGACTCGCCGTTTTTGTTCTCTTTGTTTCAGGAGATACCATGAGAAATCAGGAAGGTATGCGGCTCACTTATGGGCTTACCGGTATGGGCCTAAGAACGGGTCATGCAGCAGATTCGTCAACTGACAAATTACGAGCCAATGATCGGCATTATGGGCTACCCGGTATAGACTGGTTACTGATCGCATTATCGCAACAATGCGGTCCTACAGCCCCTGACGCGCTTGCGTCAGGGGCTTTTACTTATAATGTTGCCAGAATCTTTTCACTCTGCAGTAGTCGGCTGAGAGGCAGAATGCTTACTTGCGAGCATCACAGTATCACCGCTGAAGATGGCAAGGGCAGCAACTCCCGCATGGTTGCTAGCGCCCCTGAAGGCCGAAGATAATGGCTTGTCATGCTTACCCATTTTTTTCTTCAAACAATGGTGCTAAACACTGAACTTCTTGTAAAGCCTCTGCATTCAGTACGTCAAAGTATAACCACTTATTATTTTCATCATTGACCAAGTCAATTTTCCAATTGGTTTTTACATAACAGGCCAAAGCTGCACGGCAAGTGACGGAATGGACGTTACCATTTATAGAGAACTCGCGCGATATTTCATTAATTGTTTCTTTTGGTAAATTTTTTTTAAATTCAATGATAAAAGTGATTTCTTCGTCCCACTCTCTATCCGTCTTCTCAGCAAGAGTCGGCGAAATTGTTGTTTCCAAATGAGCATCAAAAAGCCTGGATAGTTTGAAGTTCTTAAAACCACTGCGCTGTGGGTGTTCCTCATTTCGGTCATAAGCTCTGAAATACCAGTTCTTACGATCAACAAACAATGCTGATGGAAACAGTATCCTTTCCCTGTGATCACCACTTTTTGAACCGTAGGAACATCTAATGGCACATTGTCCCTTTATTGCCCTTGTTACCGCCGCTACCTGTTCTTCTTTGAGGCGTTCCGGCTGATAGAGCGGGTCCACTTCATCAATGGGTAGCATTGGGCGCTTTTGCATTAATTCGGAGCGTGTAAACCCATACTGAATAAGGTTAAGGGCCGTGTGGACACCAATCCTAATTAGTGGGGTATAGCTGTCTGCAAGGATAACAGTTCTTTTGGTTGCAGTATCAATGCAGCAGTTATCCGGTTTTAACTCCCGATAGAGAGCAAGATCCTTAGATGCTGCAGCCTGAGCAACCTTGAACTCAGCCATAATTTCAGCTCTGGAGATGCTGCCAAGATAGCGAATACAGAGATCTATGTACGCAAGTCGTTCTGCCTGGGGAAGTGAATAGGCGTCGACCAGCAGTTCCAGATGAACATCATGAAACATCGTCATCGATACGCTCCAATTTATGATATATTAAATATACTGTGCATTATCACATGTTGCACTGCTTTACGCAATGATATAGGATTACCTCAGTCGAGAAAGTAATCAAATCGACATGATAGCTCAGGAAGGTTCATTCAGGTGAAGTCGTTGGTCTGGTTGGATTATTTCCGAGGGGATGGTGAGGGACTGTTTGCAGACAGTCCCTCACCAGAAAAACAAAAACTCTGCGGAGCGTCATTCACCACTGAGTCTTGCTGATCAGAATGTTGAGTATACGTTAATTATAGCGTAGCCGACAAGCCTGCCTCCGGTGAAATGACACTCCGTGCAACATAAGGAGTGGTATATGACCACACCACGAATGGGCTACTGCTCACGCTGTAAACAGGATTGTGAAATCACTTTTGCTACAAAAGCCATTCATGAAAAGACGGGTAAGGTAATTTTGCCGAAAAAGGGTAAAGTCCTTGTCATTCCTCATTGTACGGCTTGTCGTAAGACTAAATAGTTCAACCAGTGCTAGGCAGGTCAATGTGGCCTGCCTTTAATTGATATACATAGCTCAACTTCTATTTAAAGGGTAATGTAATGAAAAAAATTCTTCGTAATATCATTCTTACTACAGCTGTGGTTTCTGGTTCAGTGTTCGCAGCAGATAGTAGCCAGCAGGTTGCACTTTCTGATCTTCATTTTGCCACAACGCCAAATGGGATGCAGCAAATTGAAGGTAATGGTATTAATACTACTAATCAAACACTAAAGCATGTGTTCGTGAAATTTAACCTTCTGCAGAATAATACCGTAGTGGGGCAAACCATCGCTATGGTAGAGAGTCTGGAGGCCGGACAGAGCTGGAAAGTACAGGCTCCTTATAATAGTTTTTCTGTTAAGCCTGATAGTTTTAAGGTTACCGAGATTAACGTTATAAATTGAAGTTTTATTAAATGGTTTGTTCGTAAGAGTAAATTATCAGGAATATAAATGAACACACTGACAGTATCTCTGGTAACAATAATGATCCCTGGTGTCATTATGGCACTAATTTATGATACCTATACTCAACATAAATCCTGGGATTCATTTCGATATGTTCTGATGTCGGTTGTATTTGGTATCGTTACTTATCTGGCAATGCAGGCAGCTGTGAGCTTATTTCAACTGATTGCAGGGATCGGTGATACCAAATCCATAAGCTGGAGATTACTGTCGGTCTGGTCAATTCCCAATGAGGAAAAGATAGCAATTAATCCACTGGAGATCTTGCTGGGCGGGCTTTGTGCTATCCCGTTGGGGCTGATAGCTGTCTATCTTGCAACCAAGCGGACATTTCATGAACTATTACTACGTAAGGGTATTTCAAATAAATACGGTGATGATAATGCCTTTATAAGGTCGGTTGAGATCATGCATAGAAATACCGGGCAATGCTACGTTCTGTTGCATGAAAACAACATGCTCATTCATGGGAATGTCTATCTGTATAACGAAAATGACAAATCTCAGGAACTAGGGCTTCTAAACGCAACTGTACTCAATTCCGAAACGGGAGCAGTTCTCTGGACGACGGGGTTTATCTATCTTTCCAAAGAATACGGTAAAATGGTCGTATTTGAAAATTACATTGAGGCTTCAAATGTCAAAGAATCAGACACCGAAAGCAACTAGCATGCCGACTTTTGACGGTCGACAGATCAGGATTCAGGATGGGCTACAGATGGTAACAAATGGTGCTCAGGTAATGTCTGAGGGGCTGCAAATGGTTGCTCGGCCACAACAAGGTAACCAACTTCCAGGATATGGTCGCCAGACCTCAGGTCAGACAACATCCCAGAGCTCTTTTGCACCAGCTAGCGGTCCTAAAATCCCACCAATGAAGAAGTAATCACAATATAAAAAGCACCGGCTAATTAACGGTGCTTTTTATGTTTGTTCAAAAAGTAAATATCGTCCCCTTTTTACCTATAAAGAGTAATGAATTAGCCTACCAGTAAGAATTGCAATTTCAGAAAATCCTGAAAGAGTCCGGTGTATAAGCATTCGAAATAATTTCAGACATATATCATCCTTCTGAACGCAACATCATTACGGCGAATCCATAAGGGTTTGCCGTTTTTTATTCTTAAATTCAGGAGATGCCATGAGAAATCAGGAAGGCTTGCATTCGCTGCAGGGCTCACTTATAGGCTTACCAGAATGGGCCTCAGAACAAGTTATGCAGCAAATTCGTCAACTGACAAATTACGAGCCAATGATCGGTATTATGGGAAAAACTGGAGCGGGTAAGTCCTCATTGTGCAATGCTCTGTTTGCGAGTGAGGTATCGCCGGTCAGCGACATATCAGCCTGTACCCGTGAACCTTTGCGATTCCGTCAGCAGGTTGGCGAACACTTTATGACCATCGTCGACCTGCCTGGCGTGGGTGAAAGCAGAGCTCGTGATACCGAGTATGCTGCGCTGTACCACGAACAACTCCCCCAACTCGACTTGGTACTGTGGCTGATTAAGGCTGATGATCGGGCGCTTGGAGTGGATGAGCACTTTTATTATCAGATAATTGGGGAAGCTTACCGCCATAAGGTGCTGTTTGTTATCAGTCAGTCGGATAAGGTCGAGCCCACTAGCAGTGGAGAGACATTGTCCACGAAACAGAAACAAAATATCAGCCGTAAAATCTGTCTGCTACATGAGTTGTTCCAACCAGTAAATCCGATCTGTGCGGTGTCGGTTCGTCTGCAATGGGGACTGCGGGTAATGGCGGAGCGTATGATTCGTTGCCTGCCACGCGAGGCCAGCAGTCCGGTGGCGGTACAGCTTAGTGCTCCGCTTCGTACCGATGCCGTTAATAAAAAAGCCCGTGACGATTTTGGTGAAACGGTCGGCTCGGTACTGGACACCATAAGTTCCATGCCCCTGATACCGGCCCCGGTTCGGACAGTCATCCAGTCTGTACGCGACATCGTGGTATCAGTCGCTCGTGCAGTCTGGAATTTCTTCTTCTGAAAATTAACCCTTCTAACCCGTAGTTTCCTGAGCCCTGCCGCGATTGAGCGGTAGGGCTTTTCTGTCTTTATTTTCCCATCATGAGGAGTCTGCTTATGACCCGTCTGGCTTCGCGCTTTGGCGCAGCAAATCTTATCCGTCGTGACCGTCCGTTAACCCGCGAAGAGCTATTTCGTGTAGTGCCCAGTGTTTTCAGCGAGGACAAACACGAATCTCGCAGTGAACGGTACACATATATACCCACGATTTCTCTCCTCGACAGTCTGCAGCGCGAAGGCTTTCAGCCCTTCTTTGCCTGTCAGACCAGAGTGCGTGATCCAGGTCGCCGCGAGCACACAAAGCACATGCTGCGCTTGCGTCGGGAGGGGCAAATTACCGGCAAGCAAGTCCCCGAAATCATTTTGCTCAACTCTCATGACGGTACCAGCTCGTATCAGATGCTGCCGGGATTATTCCGTGCTGTATGCCAGAACGGACTCGTCTGCGGTGAGTCGTTTGGCGAGGTGTGGGTGCCACACAAGGGGGACGTGGTGAGCCAGGTGATTGAGGGTGCGTATGAAGTGCTGGGCATTTTTGACCGGGTGGAGGAGAAGCGGGATGCGATGCAGTCGTTGCTGTTGCTGCCACCTGCGCAACAGGCACTGGCACAGGCTGCACTGACGTACCGGTTCGGGGAGGACCACCAGCCGGTTACTCCGTCACAGGTACTCTCCCCCCGGCGTTGGCAGGACGAAAGCAACGACCTGTGGACCACGTACCAGCGTATTCAGGAGAATCTGATCAAAGGAGGACTCAGCGGACGTAGTGCAAAAGGGGGACGCACGCATACCCGTGCGGTACGCGGCATAGACGGTGACGTGAAGCTTAACCGGGCACTGTGGGTAATGGCGGAAGCGATGCTCAGTGGTCTCCGCCCTGCGTGAGTTCACACTTTGCATTAAATAATGTTACTCCAGCGTTAATAAATGACACTCCCTGTCACTTCTGGCGGGACTTTTTTGCCGGTTAATTCACCAAAAAATGGCGCAGGCCTGACAAATACAGGCTTCGGGCCTTCCCTAAAATAGCCGCTCCCGCAGACATACCCTGTCAACCCTCTCCTTTAGAATCGCATGCCTTTCAACCGGTTAACCTGCACGGAGAATACATCATGCCACTGACAGAGCGCCGCTACGACAGACTGGCGGTCAGGCTGTCGCTGATTATCAGCCGCCTTGTGGCGGGTGAAACGCTGGACATGCAAAAGCTCGCAACCGAGTTTGATGTGTCAGTCCGCACCCTTTACCGGGACTTCCGTGAGCGGCTGATTTATCTGGACCTCGAATGTCATCAGGGCTGCTATCGCCTGCGGACAGGGGCCGGGCCGCAGGGCGAGCTGGACGTCCTGACTTTTGCCCACCGTACCGGCATCGCCGGTCTCTTTCCGGGGCTGGACCGTCGGCTGGTGAGCCTGCTGCTGAACTGCGAGGGGGCCCCCTGCCTGATCGGAGATGCGGTTTCTGCGGGCTCGCCCGCGACCCCGCTGTCCTTTTACCGGCTGGTACAGGCCATTACCACCTGCCAGCGCGTCACGCTGCTGGCTGACGGAAATCGTTGCGAAAGACTGGCCCCGTACCGGCTGATTGCGCAGCAGGGCCACTGGTACCTGATTGCGGAGCACAACAACCATCCGGCGGTATTTGCGCTCAGTGATATTCACCTTGTGCAGCCCCTTACGGAGAGCTTCAGACGCAACGAGCGCCTTTACCGTCTGACGGAAGATTTACGTTTTATCCGGGCACTGCCGCACTTTAGTGTTGTCCTGCAGTCGCTCAACAGCCTGTCTTCACTCTGAGTTTTACCGGTCTGCATCCGCCTGGCGGGTGCGGACTTTTTTATTATTTACACACAACAAGGTACTAATGATGAAGCGAAACCTGAACACCAGCTACCGACTGGTATGGAACGAGGTTCTGGGAGCATTTGTTGTTGTCTCAGAGCTGGCAAAAGCAAAAGGAAAGCGCAGCACTGCCGTTCTGGCGCTGGCAGTTGCCGGACTGGTGGCAAGTCCTGCCGCACTGGCCGACGATGCACCGGGTAATATCAGCACTGTCGCTGCCGGAGACGTGGCGAGCAACACTGTTATCAGCAACCATGACACCCAGCTGGTATCCGGTACGGCAAACAACACGGTCATCAACACCGGTCAGGAATACGGTGATGATGAAGATGCCAACAGCGGTGGTCAGTTTGTTCAGACCGGGGGTGTGGCAAACCAGACGACCATTAACGGTAATGGTCTGCAGGGGGTACTGGCAGGCGGCAGCGCCACGGACACCACCGTCAACAGCGGCGGCGGTCAGAGCGTACATGGTCAGGCGACAGATACGGTACTCAATGGCGGGGCGCAGTGGGTACACAGCGGCGGCAGCGTATCCGGTACTGTCATTAATGAAGGCGGATATCAGCTGGTCAAAGCCGGGGCGCAGGCGACCGGTACCGTGGTCAACACCGGTGCACAGGGTGGCCCGGATGCGGAAAACAGCGACGGAATGTTTGTCGCCGGTACGGCAACGGATACCACCATTAATGCGAATGGTCGTCAGATTATTGCCGTCGGTGGGCTTGCCACCGGCACAGTGATTAAAGCGGGCGGCGACCAGAGTGTGCACGGTTCGGCACACACGACCCGTCTTGATGGCGGCAATCAGTACGTGCATACCGGTGCATCCGCAGCAGACACGGTAATCAATGCGGGCGGCTGGCAGGTGGTACAAAGCGGTGCGACAGCGGACAACACCACGGTTAACGCGGACGGTAAACTGCAGGTGAATGCAGGAGGAGCCGCCACGAATGTTACCCAGAATGCGGGTGGCGCACTGGTGACGAATACCAGCGCCACCGTCTCCGGGACCAACAGCCTGGGGGACTTCAGTGTGGATGCGGCGACCGCCAGCGCCACTAACGTGCTGCTGGAAAACGGCGGGCGTCTTGATGTGCTGGGTAACGGCAGCGCCGATACCACTAAGGTTAATCAGGGCGGTATTCTGGCAGTCTCCTCCGGCGGTAAGGCGCAGAACATCGTGATGCATGACGGCGGTGTGCTGATTGCCGATACCGGCGCAACGGTCAGCGGCACAAACACCTCCGGCGCATTCGGCATTGACGGCGCAACCGGCAAGGCCAGCAACCTGCGCCTCGATAACGGCAGTCAGTTCACGGTGCTGGGTAATGGCAGTGCGGATAACACCACCGTGGGGGCAGGCAGCACACTGAATGTGGCGCAGGGCGGAACGCTCACCGGTACCACCTCATTTGGCGACGGTGCATCACTGACGGGGAACGCCACCAACAGCGGACAACTGCACTTCAGCACGGGTAACGGTCAGAACGCGGTCATCAGCGGTTCGGTAAGCGGTGACGGGCAGCTACTCAAAGACGGTGACGGCACCCTGACGGTCAGCAACGGCACGCTGTCCCAGTCACAGGTAAACCTGAATCAGGGTACACTGGCACTGAATAATGCCATCATCAACAGCGATATCATCGCACAGTCCGGTACGCAGGTGCGCCTGACCGGCAACTCGGTCATGAACGGGGCGATTGACCCGACTGACGTCACCCTCGACAGCGGTGCCCGCTGGAATATTCAGCGTGGTGCGGCGGTGAAATCGGTGCTTGATAACCTGGATAACGCCGGAACCATCAGTTTTGCGCCAGCACCGGCAAACAGTCCGTTTGTCCCTGAAACGCTGACTGTCACGAATCTGACAGGACGCAACGGCACCCTTAATCTGTCTATTCGTCTTGATGACCCGACCTTCCCGACCGATATGCTGGTCATTGATGGCGGGCAGGCAACCGGTAAAACCTGGCTGAATTTCACCAATACCGGTGATGCCGGACTGGGGCTGGCGACAACCGGCAACGGTATCAAAGTGGTGGAGGCGATTAACGGGGCCACCACCGAAGCCGGAGCCTTTGCGCTGGGCCGTAAACTGCAGGCCGGGGCGTACAACTACACCCTGAGCCACGGCAGTGCCGATGAAAACTGGTATCTCTCCAGTGAAGCGGGCTACCGTGCCGAAGTGGCACTGTACGCCTCTTTGTTTGCACAGAGCATGGATTATGACCGCACACTGGCAGGCACATACAACCAGCGCAGCAGTGCGGTGAACGACCAGGGGTTCTGGGGACGTATTCAGGGCGGGCATACCGGGCATGATGGTAACGGTGGCATTGCACAGGGCGACACCCCGGAAAGCAGTGGCAGCTACGGCTTCATCCAGCTCGGCGGAGACCTGCTGAAGCATGATACCGGCTCGCTTTCCCTGACCAGTGGCCTGTATGGCGCGGCAGGCCAGTCGCTGGTGGATGTGAAAAACGATGACCGCTCTGCGGCAGGCAGCGTGCGCGACACGGTGTACAGCCTCGGCGGATATCTGACAGCCGTTCATGATACCAGTGGTCTGTGGGCCGATGTGGTGGCACAGGGCTCCCGCCACAGCCTGAAGGCCAGCTCTGCGGATAACCGTTTTGATACTGACGGCACCGGCTGGCTGGCCTCTCTGGAAACCGGTCTGCCGTTTAACATCACTCAGGGACTGGTGCTGGAACCACAGCTGCAGTACGTCTGGCAGAGACTGGCCCTGGATGAGGGGCATGACAACGGCGGTTACGTGAACTTTGGTGACGGCAGTGCGCAGCATGTGCGTGCCGGACTTCGTTTCGGCAGTTCGTCTGAAATGGACTTCGGTCAGGGGAATTCTGCAGTCGCAGGGTTTGCTGACAGCATGAAGCGCAGCGCAAGCGAGCTGCCGGTGAACTGGTGGGTGCGTCCGTCGGTCATCCGCACCTTCAGTTCAGACGGCGAGATGAGCATGGGTACCGCGACTGCAGGCAGCAATGTCAGCTTCACGCCATCTCAGGATGGCACCTCGCTTGACCTGCAGGCGGGTATTGAAGCGCGAGTACGGCAGAATGTCGCACTTGGCGTGCAGGCCGGTTATACCCGTAGCGTCAGCGGTAACAGCGCTGACGGTTACAACGGTCAGGCTACACTGAAGGTCGCCTTCTGATAATCCGGCCACTCTGACCAGAGTGGCATCAGCAGTCCCCACAGCCCCTGTTGCCACGCCTGCAGGGGCTTTTTGCATTTAAGGAGCCCCTCATGCCTGAATCTCACTTACTGCCACAGGGACCGTTCACCCGGCAACAGGCAGAAGCAATTACCTGTCACTATCACAACGTCTGTATTGAAGACGACCAGGGCAGTCACTTCCGCCTGGTGGTTCGCGATGCCGAAAGCCGGATGGTCTGGCGGGCATGGAGCTTTGAGCCGGATGCCGGTGAAGGTCTTAACCGTTATATCCGCAGGTCAGGCATCCGCACTGACACCTTCACCCGCTGACCCCGAGTCATTTACCAGCAACATTTCACCTTCCCGAACCCACTTTATTACCCCATACGCCAGCCATCGCCGCTGGCATTTTTTATTAATGGAGACATACCCATGACAACAGCGACACAAAACAACCTCGTATCTGCTAACGAATCCGAATTTGAACTGACCGTAACGCAGGTACCCGATGAACAACGTATCGATTTCTGGCCGCAGCACTTTGGCACCATTCCACGATGGATAACCCTGGAGCCGCATATTTTCGCCTGGATGGGCCGCTTCTGTGATGAGTACAGCGGTGGTATCTGGTCCTTTTACACGCTCAGCAATGGCGGCGCGTTTATGGCTCCTGATGCTGACAGTGACGATAAATGGCGTCTGTTCAACAGCATGAACGGGAATGGTGCGGAAATGAGCGCAGAAGCTGCCGGTATCGCGGTCTGCCTGATTGAATACAGCCATCATGCCTGCCGTACAGAGTGTGACGCAATGACCACGCACTATTACCGCCTGCGGGACTATGCCCTGCAGCATCCAGAAGCCCACGCCATTCTGCGCATCATTGACTGACCGGAGGAGCAACGGATGAAACAGCTTTCCTTTTTACCCGGCGAGATGACGCCACAGGACCGGCGTCTCATTCAGCGAGCGCTCAGCGTTCTGGACCGCCACCTGCATGAGCCCGGGGTGGCCTTCACTTCCACCCACGCCGTACGCGAGTGGCTGCGGCTGCATATGGCCGCGCTTGAGCGGGAAGAGTTCCGGGTGTTGTATCTGGACAACCAGAATCAGCTTATTGCCCATGAGACGCTCTTTAGCGGCACGATTAACCGCACCGAGGTGTATCCCCGGGAAGTGGTCAAGCGCGCCCTGTATTTCAACGCGGCGGCGGTGATACTCGCTCATAACCATCCCTCCGGCGAAACGACACCCAGCCAGGCTGACAAAGCCCTCACGCAGCGACTGGTTCAGGTACTTCAGATGGTGGATATCCGTGTCCCCGACCATCTGATTGTTGGCGGAAGGCAAATCTATTCGTTCGCAGAACAGGTAATGCTGCCAACTTACTGATTTAGTGTATGATGGTGATTTTAAGGTGCTTGCGTGGCTTCCATTTCCATCAGATGTCCTTCCTGCTCCGCTACTGAAGGCGTGGTGCGTAACGGCAAAAGCACT
>OKVJ01000149.1_pt1 | contig 31476 bp, 25 predicted proteins | sample 1606921 | NCBI WGS metagenome assembly OKVJ01 (sample SAMN03281016, study PRJEB24777) | human gut metagenome | isolation source: fecal sample PR161 from 1 month old female Malay infant, caesarean...
AGATCTGGTCGTGGAATTCCCACGCTACACCATCAACCACGCACGCGAGCATTAATATGGGACTGAAGTGGACAGACAGCCGTGAAATCGGCGAAGCGCTCTACGACGCGAACCCGGATCTCGATCCGAAGACCGTACGATTCACCGATATGCATCAGTGGATCTGCGATTTAGAGGATTTCGACGACGATCCAAACGCATCCAATGAAAAAATTCTGGAGGCGATTCTGTTAGTCTGGTTAGATGAAGCAGAATAAATAACAAAACGGGCTGCCTTCAGGCGGCCCGTTTGCTAGTTGCTAATAAGGAAAAATAAAATGACCGAAGCGATGAAGATTACGCTCTCGAATCAGCCTGCCGACGCGCGCTGGGGCGAGAAAGCCACCTACAGCATTAATAACGACGGTATTACCCTGCACCTGACGGGCAATGATGATTTGGGCCTGATCCAGCGCGCCGCGCGTAAAATTGACGGCCTGGGCATTAAGCATGTCTCGCTGGAAGGCGAAGGGTGGGACACCGACCGCAGCTGGGCGTTCTGGGCGGGCTATAAAGGGCCGAAAGGCACCCGCAAAATTGAGTGGGCGAACCTCGACGAAGCCGGTCAGAAAGAGCTGGAAAGCCGCCTCAACATCATCGACTGGGTACGCGACACCATCAACGCCCCGGCGGAAGAGTTAGGCCCTGAGCAGCTGGCGCAGCGCGCCGTTGATCTCCTGTGCGGCGTGGCGGGCGACAAGATGTCCTATCGCATCACCAAGGGAGAAGACCTGCGCGAGCAGAACTACATGGGTATCCACACCGTGGGCCGCGGCTCCGAGCGTCCTCCGGTGCTGCTGGCGCTGGACTACAACCCAACCGGCGATAAAGACGCGCCGGTCTTTGCCTGCCTGGTCGGTAAAGGCATTACCTTCGACACCGGCGGCTACAGCCTGAAGCAGAGCGCGTTCATGGACTCCATGAAGTCCGACATGGGCGGCGCGGCCACCATCACCGGCGCGCTGGCCTTTGCCATCACCCGCGGTCTGAAAAAGCGCGTGAAGCTGTACCTGTGCTGCGCGGACAACATGGTCAGCGGTAACGCCTTCAAGCTGGGTGACATCATTCGCTACCGTAACGGCAAAAACGTTGAGGTGATGAACACTGACGCCGAAGGCCGTCTGGTGCTGGCCGATGGCCTGATCGACCCATCTGCCCAGAACCCTGGGCTGATCATCGACAGGGCGACTCTGACCGGTGCGGCGAAACCCGCGCTGGGTAACGACTACCACGCGCTGTTCAGCTTTGACGACAAGCTGGCCGCACGCCTGCTGGCGAGCGCTGCCGCAGAGAACGAGCCGTTCTGGCGTCTGCCGCTGGCCGAGTTCCACCGCAGCCAGCTGCCGTCTAACTTTGCCGAGCTGAACAACACTGCCAGCGCGGCGTACCCGGCGGGGGCAAGCACGGCGGCAGGCTTCCTGTCTCACTTCGTTGAGAACTACCACGAGGGCTGGTTGCACATCGACTGCTCCGCGACGTACCGTAAAGCGGCGGTTGAGCAGTGGTCCGCAGGCGCGACCGGTCTGGGCGTGCGTACCGTGGCGAACCTGCTGACGGCTGAGTAATCTTTTTTGCCGGGTGGCGCTACGCTTACCCGGCCTACAAAACCCGTAGGCCCGTGCAAGCGTAGCGCCGCCGGGCAAGTGTGAAGTAGCCAAACTATGTCAGAAACCAAAAACGAATTAGAAACCCTGCTGGAGCAGGCGGCGACCGAGCCCGCCCACCGTCCGGCCTTTTTCCGCACGCTGCTGGAATCCACCGTCTGGGTGCCGGGCACTGCGGCTGAAGGTGAACAGGTCGTAGAAGACAGCGCGCTGGATCTGCTGCACTGGGAGAAAGACGACGGCACCTCGGTGATCCCGTTCTTTACCTCGCTGGAAGCGCTGCAGAAAGCGGTAGAAGATGAACAGGCGTTCGTGGTGATGCCGGTGCGTACCCTGTTTGAAATGACGCTCGGCCAGACGCTGTTCCTGAACGCGAAGCTGCCGACCGGGAAAGAGTTCACGCCGCGTGAAATCAGCCACCTGATTGGCGAAGAGGGCAACCCGCTCAGCACGCAGGAAGTGCTGGAAGGGGGCGAAACGCTGCTGCTCTCTGAAGTGGCCGAGCCGCCCGCGCAGATGATTGATTCCCTGACGACGCTGTTCAAAACGCTCAAGCCCGTCAGGCGCGCGTTTCTCTGCTCCATTAAAGAGCGCGCGGACGAAAAGCCGGTGCTGTTGATCGGTATTGAAGCCGATGGCGATTTCGACGAGATCGTTCAGGCAGCGGGCAGCGTGGCGACCGACACGCTACCGGGCGATGAACCAATTGATATCTGCCAGGTGAAAAACGGTGAGAAGGGCATTAGCCACTTTATTACCGAGCACATTACGCCGTTCTATGAGCGTCGCTGGGGCGGCTTCCTGCGCGATTTCAAAACTAACCGCATCATCTGATGACAGCGGGGTGAATATCACCCCGTTACTTCCAGCAGCAGTAAATCCATCAGCAGCACCAGATTCGACTCAAACGACGTCACCCCTGCGGCTTCGGCGGCAAAGTGCACCGCTTCGTCATAGAGCGCAAAGTGCACGTCGGCCATCTCCGCCAGCGTGTTGGCCGAGGCGCGGGTAAACGCGACGATCGTCATGCCGACGTTTTTGGCTATCCGCGCTTTATCCAGCACCTGTTCCGTTTCGCCGCTGCGCGAGACGGCAATAAACACCTGATAGCGGGCGGCATTGCTGAGAAAAATGTTCCGGCTGTCGCCCGGTCCGGAGATAAACGCCGTTTTGCCCATTACCTGTAGCTTCTTGGTCAGGTACTCCGCAAACAGATAAGAAAACCCGGCCCCGTAGAGAAAGAAGCTCTCTTTCTGGCGCAGCAGGTCGGAAAACTGCTGGCGTTTGTCCTGGGTAACCCACTGAAAGGTGTGCTGATAGTTGGCGATAAACTGGTTAAACAGCACCGGGAGTTCAGGACGCGACTGCGCCTGAGCGGCAATATGCGGCGTGTCGGAGAGCAGCTGCTTGCAGTGCCAGATGAATTCGCTAAAGCCGCTGAACCCCAGCTTCTGGCACAGCCGCATGATGGTGGCGGTAGAAACGAACGTCGCCTGTGCCAGCTCGCGAACCGTGATGTTGCCCACCAGCAGCGGATGCTCCGTGAGGTGGGCGAGGACGCGATACTCCGCGCGGGTCAATGACGCCCCGCGCGTTAACAGCGTGGCCAGGCGGTTATCCATTATTTCGCGGGTTCAACCGGCAGGTCGTCACGCGCGCCCCATTCGCTCCAGGCACCGTCATAGAGCGTGACGTCGCTTACGCCGAGCGTGGCGAGCGCCAGAATGACCACGCAGGCCGTTACGCCGGAACCGCAGCTGGCGATAATCGGACGATGCAAATCCACGCCCTGACGTTCAAAAATGGCGCGCAGCTCGTCGGTGGTTTTCAGCTCGCCCTCAAACACCAGGTCGCCCCACGGCACGTTCAGCGCGCCCGGAATATGTCCACGCTTCAGCCCTGGGCGCGGTTCATCCGCTTCGGCATTGAAGCGTGGAGCAGGACGGGCATCGACGATTTGCGCCGTTTTTTCATGGCTCACGACCAGCACGTCGGTCAGGCGTTTTACCACGTGGGCGTCAAAGGTCGCATCGAATTCGCCTTCCGGCAGCGTGACGTCACCCTGCTGAAGCGGCAGCTCGTCGCGCTTCCAGCCCGCCAGCCCGCCGGCAAGAATCGAGACTTTTTCCACGCCGAAGTTTTTCAGCATCCACCACGCGCGCGGCGCGGAAAAGAGGTTACCTTCATCATAGACAACGAGGTGTTTGTCTTTGCTGACGCCCAGCTCGCGCATCGCCACGGAAAACGCTTCCGGGCGCGGCAGCATGTGCGGCAGGGGAGAGGTGTGATCGGAGAGGGCTTCGATATCAAAAAATACCGCGCCAGGCAGATGCCCTGCGCGGTATTCACCGGGCACGTCACGATGCTCTTGCCCCGGCGGGGCCATACGCGCGTCGATAATCTGCACTTCCGGATCGCCGCCGTGCTCAATCAGCCAGTCGGCGGCGACAAAATATGAGGTGGACATGGGTTGCCTCCATTCTTTTCCGTAAAAAAGGATTGTCGGTGTTTTTTCTGACACCGACAAGCAAACCACGTTCAACTCGCGAGCAAGCCCCTATTTTTTCACCGGTTCGCCGTCCTGCCAGGCTTTTTGCAGCGCTGGCCAGTAGTCGCGGTTGGCTTCAATCATCTCATCCAGAATCGCTTTTGCATGTTCCATGGTCGGCATGGTGCGGTTCAGGGTAAATGCCTGCAACGCTTTTTCATAGCTGCCTTCGATAGTCGCCTCCACCAGCAGCTGTTCAGACGCGAGCTGCTGTTGCAAAAGGGTCTGATGGAACAGCGGCACCTGGCCGACGCGAATCGGTTCCGGGCCTTCGGCGGTGATATAAGCGGGAACTTCCACCACCGCATCGTACGGCAGGTTGGTAATCGCCCCGCGGTTTTCCACCATCACCAGATGGCGGCTTCGCAGGTTGAACGCCAGCGAACAGGCGACGTCAACGATAAATTCACCGTGGACGCCCACGTGGAAGGCATCCGGTAAAATTCCGGTGCGCTGATATTCTTCGGCGGCGGCGAACAGCTTTTTCTCGCGCCCGTTCATCACTTCGTTGGCGCGGGTATAGTCCGGGTTCTGATGCGCCACAATCTGGTTCGGCATCAGGTAATACTGCAGATACGGGTTCGGCAGATACTCGGGGAAGTTGTCCATAATCGGCTTGATATTGCGCCAGGTTTTCACCCACGACGGATCCGAGTGCTGCGGGTCGGTTTTAGCCGCATCTTCCGTCAGCAGGCCAAACTTCGCGATATGCTTACGCAGCGCCGGGAGCTTGTCTTCGCCGTCCACCAGCGCGCGGGTAAACCAGCCGAAGTGGTTCAGGCCGAAGTAGTCCACTTCCAGTTTATGACGATCCACGCCCAGAATGGCGCCCATATTGCGCATCGCGGCAACCGGCATATCGCAGATGTTCAGCACCCTTGCGTTCGGGCGCAGGCGGCGCACGCCTTCCGCGACGATCGCCGCCGGGTTGGAGTAGTTCACGATCCAGGCTTTCTCATGCGCGTAGCGATCGACCAGATCGATAAGCTCCACCATCGGCAGGATCGTGCGCAGGCCGTAGGCCAGCCCGCCGGGGCCGCAGGTTTCCTGGCCCACCACGCCGTGACGCAGCGGGATCTTCTCATCCTGTTCACGCATTTTGTACTGGCCGACGCGCATCTGGGCGAAGACAAAATGCGCGCCGCTAAAGGCCACTTCCGGGTCGCTGGTGACGGTAAATGTGATGCGCTGACTGTGGTCGCGAATGACCTTCTCGACGACCGGCGCAATGGTGTTCTGGCGCGCCTCGTCGATATCGTACAGGCGAATTTCGGCCAGCGGGAAATCCTGCAGGCGCACCATAAGGCTTTTCACAATGCCCGGCGTGTAGGTGCTGCCGCCGCCGGCAATCGACAGAATGAATGGGGGTGTTAACATCTTTAGCTCCTTTCAGAGAAACGTCTCAACGGCTTCTCGCATTTTTTTGACATGCAGCCCGTAGACCACCTGAACGTTGTTACCTTGTTTGATAATCCCTTTCGCGCCAGTCGCCTTCAGGCGCGGCTCGTCGATGATGGCGACGTCCTTTACCGTGACGCGCAAGCGGGTGTAGCAGTTGTCCACCACTTCAATGTTTTCCCGACCGCCCAGCCCCACAACGATAGACTCGCCCAGACCGTCGTTATTGCCCTTCGCCTGGTACTCCTGCTTGCTGTAGAGGCGCGTCTCCTGGTCCTCATCTTCGCGGCCCGGCGTTTTCATGTTGAAGCGCAGGATCAGGAAGCGGAACACCACGTAGTAGAGGGCGAACATGATCAGTCCGACAACGATGTACATCGGCCAGTTGGACTTGGCCGTGCCGAGCGGCAGGTTGTAAAGGATGAAGTCGATAATCCCGTTGGCACCGATGGCGTGAACGCCCAGCAGCGAGAACAGCATCATGCCGATGCCGGTCAGCACCGCGTGCACCATGAACAGCAGCGGGGCGACAAACAGGAAGGAGAACTCAATCGGCTCGGTCACGCCGACCAGCAGCGAAGTCAGCGCCGCCGGGATCAGAATCGCTTTCGCCGCCGCTTTACGCTCTGGCCTTGCGGTCATATACATCGCCAGCGCCGCGGCAGGCAGGCCAAACATTTTGCTGATGCCGCGTGCGTCCCACACCACGGTGCTGCTGAGTTGCTTCACGTCCGGGCAGGCCATCTCGGCAAAGTAGATATTGCGCGCGCCCTGATAGGTTGCGCCGCATACCTCCTGCGTGCCGCCCAGCTCGGTATAGAGGAACGGCGTATAAACCAGATGGTGCAGGCCGGTGGGGACCAGAATGCGTTCCAGGAAACCGTAGATGGCCACGCCAAACGGCCCGGAGCCTTTGATGGCCAGCGCCAGGGCGCTGATGCCGTGCTGGGCAAAGGGCCACAGTTCGCTCATCACCACGCCGAGCAGCATGGAGACGGGGAGCATGACGATGGCGACAAAACAGTGGCCGGAGTAAATCGCCATCGCGCCGTTAAACTGTACGCCGGAGTATTTGTTGTACAGATAGCCGGAAAGCGCTCCGGTCAGTATCCCGGCAAAGACCCCCATCTCCAGCACCTGCACGCCCAGTACCATCGTCTGTCCGGCCGCTTTCATCTGCGCCGCTGGCGCCAGCGCGCCCTGCAGCTGCAGCGTGACGTTCATGGCGTTGATGAATACGACAAAGGTGACCAGGCCAATCAGCGCGGCATAGCCTTTATCGCGCGTTGCCAGGCCAATCGGAATACCGACGGCAAACACCAGCGCCAGGTTAACCAGCACCGACACGGCAGATTTTGCGATCAACTGACCAAGATGCTGAATCAGCGGATGACCGAGAAACGGCAGGTACTCGGCGAGATTACCGTTACCCAGCACGTTACCAAAGGCGATAAACAGACCGACGATCGGTAAGATAAGCACCGGTCCGTACAATGATTTTCCGAAATTTTGTAGGGCGTTCACGGCTCGTTTCATGGCTTTCTCTCTTTTTGAACCGCGCACTCGGGGTGCGTCATGGTTATAAAACTAGCAGCCTTCAGGGACGCTTATCCAGCTATCCTCTTGTTTTAAAAACAAATGACGTGAAAGGTAACATGTGACGTTATGCGCTGTGATCGCGGTTCCATCACGGCGTAGCGGCGTGATGCCCTTCTGCGAGGCGCTTTCCAGATTCTAAAATTGGACTTTTTGAATTAATGAAACTTGCGGATAATACTTATCCGGACGACGACCAACAGGCCCCCTCTGGGCCAGGGACAAAGGATGAAACCGTTTCGCTTAGCCGCGCTCTCTCTTGCGCTGCTTACTACGTTTACGCTTGTCGGCTGTGATAACAGCGACGATAAACCTCAGGCTGCGGCTCCCGCGGCATCCACCGCATCCACACCAAAAGCCGCGGAAAAGCCAAATGCTGAAACGCTGGCTAAGCTAGCCGCCCAGAGTCAGGGAAAAGCGCTGACCCTGCTGGATGCTTCTGAAGTTCAGCTCGACGGTGCCGCCACGCTGGTGCTGACATTCTCGGTTCCGCTGAATCCCGATCAGGATTTCGCGAAAACCGTGCATGTCGTGGACAAAAAAAGCGGCAAAGTTGACGGGGCGTGGGAACTTGCGCCTAACCTGAAAGAGCTTCGCCTGCGTCATCTGGAGCCCAACCGCAACCTGGTCGTCACCGTTGAACGGGGCCTGCAGGCGCTGAATAAGACGACGTTCGGCATTGATTATGAAAAAGCTCTGACCACCCGGGACGTCGAGCCTACCGTCGGGTTTGCCAGCCGCGGCTCGCTGCTGCCGGGCAAGGTGGTGGAAGGGTTGCCGGTAATGGCGCTCAACGTCAACAATGTTGACGTGAACTTCTACCGCGTGAAGCCGGAATCGCTGGCCTCTTTTGTCAGCCAGTGGGAATACCGCAACTCCCTCACCAACTGGGAATCCGACAACCTGCTAAAGATGGCGGAGCTGGTTTACACCGGTCGCTTCGATCTTAATCCGGCGCGCAACACGCGCGAAAAATTGCTGTTGCCCCTGAAGGATATTAAACCACTCCAGCAGTCTGGGGTTTACATCGCGGTCATGAACCAGGCCGGGCACTATAACTACAGCAACGCCGCAACGCTCTTTACCTTAAGCGATATTGGCCTGTCCGCTCACCGTTATCATAATCGCCTGGACATCTTCACTCAGAGTCTGGAGAACGGTGCGGCGCAGTCTGGCGTCACCGTCACCCTGCTGAATGACAAAGGGCAGACCCTTGCCGAAGCGAAAAGCGACGGCGATGGCCACGCAAAGCTTGAGACCGACAAAGAGGCTGCCCTGATTCTGGCCAGTAAAGACGGCCAGACCACGCTGCTTGACCTCAAGCTACCGGCCCTCGACCTGGCGGAGTTTGATATCGCCGGGAGTCCGGGCTACAGCAAGCAGTTCTTCATGTTTGGCCCACGCGATCTCTATCGCCCGGGTGAAACGGTGATCCTCAACGGCCTGCTGCGCGACAGTGACGGTAAGCCGCTTCCCGATCAGCCCGTGAAGCTTGACGTGCTGCGCCCTGACGGTCAGGTGGCTCGCTCGATCGTTGTTCAGCCTGAAAACGGTCTCTACCGATTCAACTACCCGCTGGACAGCGGGGCGCAGACCGGCATGTGGCATATCCGCGCCAACACGGGCGATAACCTGCAGCGCCTGTGGGACTTCCACGTCGAAGACTTCATGCCAGAGCGCATGGCGCTCAACCTGAGCGGACAAAAAACGCCGGTTTCACCGCAGGATAACGTCGACTTTAACGTGGTCGGCTATTACCTGTATGGCGCACCGGCCAACGGTAACTCTCTGCAGGGCCAGCTCTTCCTGCGTCCGCTGCGTGACGCGGTGGCCGCGCTGCCGGGCTTCCAGTTTGGTGATATCGCCGAAGAGAACCTGAGCCGCAGCCTGGATGAAGTTCAGCTTACGCTGGACGAGCAGGGGCGTGGGCAGGTTTCTACCGAAAGCCAGTGGAAAGACGTGCACTCTCCGCTGCAGCTGATCCTGCAGGCCAGCCTGCTGGAGTCGGGCGGTCGTCCGGTGACGCGTCGCGCTGAGCAGGCTATCTGGCCTGCGGCTGAGCTGCCGGGTATTCGCCCTCAGTTCGCCAGTAAAGCCGTTTACGACTACCGCACCGATACGACCGTCAACCAACCGATTGTTGATGAGAACGGCAACGCCAGCTTCGACATCGTGTATGCCGATGCCAGCGGAGCCAAAAAGGCCGTTTCCGGATTACAGGTACGACTGATTCGCGAGCGTCGTGACTACTTCTGGAACTGGTCTGAGAGCGAAGGCTGGCAGTCTCAGTTCGATCAGAAAGACCTCGTCGAAGGCGAGCAGGAGCTGACGCTTAAGGCCGATGAGACGGGTAAAGTCACCTTCCCGGTGGAGTGGGGCTCTTATCGTCTGGAAGTCAAAGCGCCTGATGATATGGTGAGCAGCGTGCGCTTCTGGGCAGGCTACAGCTGGCAGGATAACAGCGACGGCACCGGAGCCGCGCGCCCTGACCGCGTGACGCTGAAACTGGATAAGCCAGCCTATCAGCCAGGCGACACCATCCAACTGCACATCGCCGCGCCAGCCGCAGGAAAGGGCTATGCGATGATCGAGTCCAGCGAAGGGCCGCTGTGGTGGAAAGAGATCGACGTACCGGCAAACGGACTGGATCTCGCTATCCCGGTCGACAAGGCCTGGAAGCGTCACGACCTCTACCTGAGTACGCTGGTGGTACGTCCCGGAGATAAATCCAAATCCGCCACGCCGAAACGTGCGGTCGGTCTGCTGCATCTGCCGATGGGCGATGAAAATCGCCGCCTGAATATTGCGCTCGATAACCCGCAGAAAATGCGTCCAAACCAGACGCTCTCGGTGAAGGTGAAAGCCAGCGTGAAAGAGGGGGCCGTGCCGCAGAAGGTGAACGTGCTGGTCTCGGCGGTGGACAGCGGCGTGCTGAACATTACCGATTACGTCACGCCGGATCCGTGGCAGGCTTTCTTTGGCCAGAAGCGCTACGGCGCGGATATCTACGATATATACGGCCAGGTCATTGAAGGGCAGGGCCGTCTGGCCGCGCTGCGCTTCGGTGGCGATGGGGATGAACTGAAGCGCGGCGGCAAACCGCCGGTGAACCACGTGACCATCATTGCCCAGCAGGCACAGCCGGTTACGCTGGATGCCAACGGGGAAGGCACGATTACGCTGCCGATTGGTGATTTCAACGGCGAACTGCGTCTGATGGCGCAGGCCTGGACGGAAGAAGATTTCGGCAGCAGCGAAAGCAAGGTTGTGGTGGCCGCGCCGGTTATTACCGAGCTTAACACGCCGCGCTTCCTGGCAAGTGGAGACACCTCACGCCTGACGCTGGATCTCACCAACCTGACCGACCAGCCGCAAACGCTGAACGTTGCCCTGACCGCGACAGGCAAACTGTCGCTGGAAGGTGGACAGCCGCAGCCGGTTCAGTTGCCGCCAGGGGCGCGCAGCACGCTGTTTATTCCCGTGCGCGCACTGGACGGTTATGGTGACGGTGAAGTGACCGCGCAGGTGACCGGTCTGCAGCTTCCGGGCGAGACTTTCGCACCGCAGCAAAAGAGCTGGAAAATCGGCGTGCGTCCGGCGTTCCCGGCGCAGACGGTGAATACCGGTGCCATGCTGAACCCTGGCGAATCCTGGACCGCACCGGCGCAGCACAGTAACGGTTTCTCTCCTGCCACTCTGCAGGGGCAACTGCTGCTGAGCGGCAAACCACCGCTCAACCTGGCGCGCTATATTCGCGAACTGCAGGCCTATCCGTATGGCTGCCTGGAGCAGACCACCAGCGGCCTGTTCCCGTCGCTCTACACCAACGCGGCGCAACTGACGGCGCTTGGCATCAAAGGTGATACGGACGATAAACGCCGTGCCGCCATTGATATCGGTATTTCCCGTCTGCTGCAGATGCAGCGTGAAGACGGCGGGTTCGCGCTGTGGGATAAAAACGGTCCGGAAGAGTACTGGCTGACGGCCTACGTGACCGACTTCCTGGTGCGGGCGGGCGAGCAGGGCTATAGCGTGCCTGCCGATGCGGTGAATAACGCCAATAGCCGTCTGCTGCGCTACCTGCAGGACCCGGGCATGATGTCCATTCGCTATAGCGATGATACTCAGGCCAGTAAATTTGCCGTTCAGGCCTATGCCGCGCTGGTGCTGGCTCGTCAGCAAAAAGCGCCGCTGGGCGCGCTGCGTGAAATCTGGGATCGTCACGCTCAGGCGGCGTCCGGCCTGCCGCTGATGCAGCTGGGCATGGCGCTCAGGCTGATGGGCGATGCCCCGCGCAGCCAGCAGGCGCTGGATCTGGCGCTCAAAACGCCGCGCAACGACAGCAAAACCTGGATGGCCGATTACGGCAGCCAGCTTCGCGATAACGCGCTGATGCTCTCCCTGCTGGAGGAGTACAAACTTCTGCCGGATGCGCAAAATACGCTGCTGAATGCCCTGTCTGAACAGGCCTTCAGCCAGCGCTGGTTGTCCACTCAGGAGAGCAACGCGCTGTTCCTGGCCGGACGTTCGCTGCAAACTCTGTCCGGTGCATGGCAGGCGAAAACCTCCCTGTCCGATTCCGCATCAGGTGGCGATAAAGCGCAGGTACAAAACGTGAGCGGCGACCAGCTTGGCGCGCTGCAGGTCACCAATACCGGAACGACACCGCTCTGGGTACGTTTGGACAGCACCGGCTATCCGGAATATGCCCCTCAGCCGAGCGCGAACGTGTTGCAGGTCGAACGTCATATCCTGGCAACCGACGGCAGTACGAAATCACTCTCTTCGCTGAAGAGCGGCGAGCTGGTGCTGGTGTGGTTGGAAGTTAAAGCCAGCCAGAACGTGCCGGACGCGCTGGTGGTAGATCTCCTGCCTGCGGGTCTGGAGCTGGAAAACCAGAACCTGGCAAGCAGCAGCGCCAGCCTGCAGGACAGCGGCAGTGAGGTGCATAACCTGCTCAGCCAGATGCAGCAGGCGGACATTCAGCATATGGAATTCCGCGACGACCGCTTTGTGGCCGCCGTGCCGGTAAATGAAGGTCAGCCGGTCACGCTGGTTTATCTGGCGCGCGCCGTGACGCCGGGAACCTACCAGGTGCCGGTTCCGATGGTCGAGTCTATGTATGTGCCGCAGTGGCGGGCAACGGGTGCGGCCAGCGGCCCGCTGATTGTTGTTCCGTAATATGCGAATGGCACGTCTGACACGCTCCCGCTGGCTTTGGCTGGCGGGAGCGCTTCTCGTTTTAGGGGGGCTGATTGTCGCCGCCGACCGCCTGTGGCCGTTGCCGCTGAAAGAGGTTAACCCTGCCCGGGTGGTGGTGGATGAGAAGGGCACGCCGCTCTGGCGTTTTGCCGATAGCGACGGGATCTGGCGCTATCCGGTGACGATCGAAGAGGTCTCTCCCCGTTATCTTGAGGCGCTGATCCAGTACGAAGATCGCTGGTTCTGGGATCACCCCGGCGTAAACCCGCTCTCTGTCCTGCGCGCCGCCTGGCAGGATCTCAGTTCCGGGAAAGTCATCTCTGGCGGAAGCACGCTCACCATGCAGGTCGCGCGACTGCTGGACCCGCATCCGCGCACCTTTGGCGGCAAAATTCGCCAGCTCTGGCGTGCCATGCAGCTGGAGTGGCATCTTTCCAAACGCGAAATCCTGACGCTCTATCTCAATCGCGCCCCCTTTGGCGGTACGCTGCAGGGCGTGGGAGCGGCAAGCTGGACGTATCTGGGCAAGCCGCCGTCGCAGCTCAGCTATTCCGACGCGGCGCTGCTGGCGGTGCTGCCGCAGGCACCGAGTCGATTACGCCCGGACCGCTGGCCTGAACGGGCCGAAGCGGCGCGCAATAAAGTGCTCGACCGCATGGCGACGCAGGGGGTCTGGTCCGCAAAGCAGGTCAAAGAGTCCCGTGAGGAATCAGTATGGCTGGCGCCCCGGCAGATGCCGCAGCTGGCGCCGCTCTTTGCTCGGATGATGCTCGGCAAAAGTCGCGACACGAAAATTGTCACCACGCTGGATGCCGGACTGCAGCGGCAGCTGGAAGAGCTGGCGATGAACTGGAAATCCCGCCTGCCGGCCCGCAGCTCGCTGGCGATGATCGTGGTCGATCATACCGATATGAAAGTGCGCGGTTGGGTTGGATCGGTGGATATCAACGATGACACGCGTTTTAGCCATGTGGATATGGTCAATGCGATCCGATCGCCGGGATCGGTGTTAAAACCCTTTATCTACGGCATGGCGCTGGATGATGGCCTGATCCATCCCGCCTCGCTGCTTCAGGATGTGCCAAGAAAAACCGGTGATTATCGTCCCGGGAATTTTGACAGCGGGTTCCATGGACCGGTCAGCATGAGTGAAGCGCTGGTCCGCTCCCTCAACCTGCCGGCCGTTCAGGTGCTGGAAGCCTACGGACCAAAACGATTTGCCGGGATGCTGAGCAACGCAGGCTTGCCGCTGATCCTGCCTGCGGGGGCACAGCCGAATTTGTCTCTGATCCTCGGCGGGGCGGGCGCGCGGCTGGCAGATATCGCTGCGGCCTATAGTGCCTTTGCCCGACACGGTAAGGCGGGAAGGCTGCGGTTACAGCCGGTCGATCCGCTGACTGAACGCCCGCTGTTATCGCCAGGCTCGGCGTGGATTATTCGCCGTATTCTGGCCAATGAAGCGCAGCCGCTGCCGGATAATGCGCTACCGCAGGTTGCGCCGCTGGCGTGGAAAACCGGCACCAGCTACGGGTACCGTGATGCCTGGGCCATCGGTCTGAATGCCCGTTATGTGATAGGCATCTGGACCGGACGACCGGACGGCACGCCCGTGGCGGGACAGTTTGGTTTTGCCAGCGCGGTTCCGCTGTTAAACCAGGTCAATAATCTGCTTCAGTCACGTTCAACGGTAGACGAAGCCCGCCTGCCGCGCGATCCGCGTCCGGAGAGCGTCGGGCGGGGCGTGATCTGCTGGCCGGGCGGCCAGTCGCTGCCGGAAGGCAGTGAAAACTGTCGACGTCGCCTGTCGACCTGGCTGCTGGAAGGGAGTGAACCGCCCACGCTGCTTCTCCCTGAACAGGAGGGCATACGCGGCATTCGTTTCCCGGTCTGGCTGGATAAAACTGGCAAACGCGTGGCCGCAGATTGCCCGGATGCTACTGAAAAAGTCCTGGATGTCTGGCCGCTGCCGCTGGAGCCCTGGCTGCCCGCCGCGGAAAAAAGGGCTGCGCGTCTTCCTGCCCGATCAACTGACTGTCCGCCTCTGGACAATAACAATGTGGCGCCGCTTATGATTTCGGGTATCAGAGAGGGGGCTGTTATTAAGCGACTTCCCGGCGAAGGTAATGTCACGCTTTCTGTTATGTCAACAGGAGGGGAAGGGGAGCGCTGGTGGTTTTTAAATGGAGAGCCTTTAGCGGGGCGGAATTATAATTATTCATTAAAATTATATTTGCCGGGTGAATATCAATTACTGGTAATGGATAAATCAGGCCAAACGGCAACGGTCAATTTTGAATTAGACCGTTAAGTATTACCTCTGAAGAGTTAGCTTGATAATTATCAATATGCGTTCCTGAAAAAAAACGAGAATGCGTTTTTATTTGTAGGAACGAGCAATGAAAGAGAATAACAATCAGGAAGAGGGTCTTATTCCTGCCCTGTCCCGGCGGCATTTTATTCAGGCAGGATCGGCTCTGGCCACACTCCCGTTTGTGGTGACAACCAGCAAAGCACGGGCGCAGGGCACGGTGGCGGCAGACGTGACGCCTGAAGAAAAAGTCGTGCAGACCTGTAGCACGTTTGACTGTGGCGGGAAGTGTGATATTCGTGCTCACGTTAGTGAGGGCGTTGTAACCCGAATTTCTACCCGCCCGGACAATGCGTTAGATCCGGAAATGCCGATAATGCGCGCCTGCGTTCGCGGACGCGCGTATCGGAAATTTGTTTATCATCCCGATCGGCTTAAATATCCAATGAAACGCGTGGGTAAACGTGGCGAAGGAAAATTCGAACGTATTACCTGGGATGAAGCCACAACGCTTATTGCGAATCAATTAAAAACCATTACGCAAAAATACGGTGCTGCTTCGCGCTATGTGCATGTTGGCACCGCAGTTTCGGGAGGAACGTTCTCCGGCGATAAAATGGTTCGTCGTCTGCTTAATTTAACGGGTGGCTATCTCGAAAGCTATCACTCGGTCAGTATGGGCAACACCGCAGCGGCAACGCCCTATACCTACGGTACCGCCGCCAGCGGCAGCTCGCTGGACACGTTACTGGACACCAAGCTGGTCATCCTCTGGGGGCATAACCCGACGGAAACGATTTTTGGTCACAGCAACTACTTCTTCCAGAAGATGAAGCAAAACGGCACCCGCTTCATCGTTGTCGATCCGCGCTATTCAGATACGGTGTCCTCCCTTGCTGACCAGTGGGTCCCGCTGCTGCCAACAACCGATAACGCCCTGATGGACGCCATGATGTACGTGATCGTCACGGAGAACTTGCACGATCGCGACTTTATTCAGCGCTATACCCTGGGCTTTGATGAAGACGCTATGCCGGAAGGCGTTCCGGCCAATGAATCCCTGATGGCTTATCTGAGCGGCGCAAAAGATGGCGTGGCGAAAACGCCCGAGTGGGCAGAGAACATCACCCACGTGCCTGCGCAGACCATTCGTCAGCTGGCGCGCGATTATGCCACGACGAAGCCCGCCGCGCTGATCCAGGGTTGGGGACCGCAGCGCCATAACTGCGGCGAGCGCACCGCGCGCGGCTCGACGATACTGGCCACGCTGACGGGTAACGTTGGGGTGAAAGGCGGCTGGGCGGCTGGCTATGGCGGCTGTGCTAACCGTAAATTTGCCGCAGGCCCGGAGATGCCGGATAACCCGGTGAAAGCCAAAATATCGGTGATGAACTGGGTGCAGGCCGCCGACGATGCCTCTAAGGTAACGGCGGAAGTCGGCCTGAAGGATGCCGAAAAGCTGGACAGCAATATCCGCATCCTCTTCTCGCTGGCGGGCAATTATCTGGCTAACCAGAACCCGGATCTTCATCAGGCAACCCGCGTGCTGGAAGACGAGTCGAAAATCCAGTTTATCGTCGCGAGCGATCTGTTTATGACGCCGAGCGCCCGATACGCCGATCTTCTCCTGCCGGAAACCAGCTTTATGGAACGCTGGAATATCGGCGAAACCTGGGGTACCGCAAGCTATCTGATCCTGTCCGAAAAGCTGATTGAGCCTGAATTTGAGCGCCGTTCAGACTACGACTGGCTGCGGGAGGTCGCTGCTAAGCTTGGTGTCGAACCGGCATTCAGCGAAGGGCGTGACGAAAAGGCGTGGATTGAGCACATCTGGGAGCAGACAAAGCTGTCGATGCCGGAGGAAAACCTGCCGGACTTCGCGACGCTGCAAAAGACGCGTCAGCATCTCTTCAAAAGCGCGCCGTACGTTGCTTTTGAAGACAACATTCGCGACCCGCAAAATCATCCGTTCCCGACGCCGTCCGGAAAAATTGAGATCTTCTCGAAGCGTCTGTACGACATGCAGCACCCGGAAATTCCGGCGCTGTCGCACTACGTGCCTGCCCACGAAGGGCCGGAAGACGAACTGGCGAAAACCTTCCCGCTGCAGCTGATCACCTGGAAAGGGAAAAACCGTGCTAACTCAACCCAGTACGCCAACCCGTGGCTGATTGAGGCGCAGCAGCAAAAGCTGTGGATTAACCCTCAGGACGCGCAGAAGCGCGGCATTGCGCAGGGAGATACCGTGCGTATCCATAACGCACGCGGCATTTGTGAGATCCCGGCGGAGGTTACGCCGCGCATCATTCCTGGCGTGGTAGCCATGCAGGCAGGTGCCTGGTGGCAGCCGGATGAGAAGGGCATTGATAAAGGCGGCTGCGCGAACGTGCTCAGTTCGGCTCGTATTACCGCGCTTGCGAAAGGGAATTCCCATCAAACCATGCTGGTGGAGGTAGCAAAAGCATGAGTCAGTTTAAACACTACGCGCCGGTGAGCGACAAACAGCTGGGCTTTTACATCGACTCTTCACGCTGCTCAGGGTGTAAAGCCTGCCAGGTGGCATGCAAAGATAAAAACAACCTTGAGGTCGGACGTCGTTTCCGTCGCGTATACGAAGTCAACGGCGGGAATTTCATCCCAACCGGGCAGGGCGGCGTCAGCAACAATGTGTTTGCCTACACGCTCTCTATTTCCTGTAACCACTGTGCAGACCCCATCTGCACTAAAAACTGTCCGACCACGGCGATGCACAAGCGTCCGGGAGACGGCATTGTGCGCGTTGATACAGATAAGTGCGTCGGCTGCGGCTACTGTGCGTGGTCATGCCCTTACGGCGCGCCACAGCTCAACGAGCAGACCGGGCAAATGTCAAAATGCGATTTCTGCGTGGATCTCCAGGCGAAGGGGGAGCAGCCCGTCTGTGTGGCAACCTGTCCACTCGAAGCGATTAAATTCGGGCCGATTGATGAACTGCGGGCGAAGTATGGTGCGGTCAGTGACGTGAAAGGCTTGCCTGATTCTTCCATCACAAAACCGAATCTGGTGATCAAAGCGCATCAGGGTGCAGAGAAAGAGGGCAAACGCCATGCATGAGTTACCGCTGCTGATTTTTACATTGTTCCTGCAGGGCTCGGTAGGCGTGACGCTCTGGCTGGTGTTCGGGGGGGCGCATGCTTCGCAGCGTAGCGCGCTTCTGCCTGCTGCCGGGGCGTTTGTGCTCGCAAGCCTCGGATTGCTCGCCTCGGCGCTGCACATGGGCTATCCGCTCAATGCTCTCAACGCGCTGCGCCATGTCTCCAGCTCCTGGCTGAGCCGTGAGATTATCTTTGCCAGCCTTTACCTGGCGGCGCTGGGTCTCGCGACGCTGCTGATGTTCGCCAAAAAGCCAGGCTGGAAGCTGCTTCTGGCGGCGGCGGGCCTTGTCGGGCTGGTGGATGTGTTCTGCATGGCGCAGATCTACATGCATGCGTCCGTGGTGACGTGGCAGCATATCAACACGCTGGTGCTGTTTATCGGCTCGGTGGGCATTATTGGTTCAGCCTGCATGGCGGTTGGGATGCGTTCCCGGGCTACTCTGCGTGCGGCGGTGGTCATTATCACGCTGCTGGTGCTTGTGCGTCTGGTGATGCAGCCCGTCTGGCTGGCCGACATCTCGGCTATGGACAACACCGTGGTGACGTTCCCTCATGCGCCGTTACAGATGCTGCAACAACTGCGCACCGTGCATCTGCTGAGCTGGTGTGTGTCTGTCGTGGGTATGCTGTGCTTTGCTGCAGGCGGGTTAAAAGCGGCGCGAGGCACAATGCTGCTGGGCAGCGCCTTGCTGATTGCGGGTGAGCTGATGCTGCGCTTCGTTTTCTTCAGTATTGGCTGATGGGCAGATTGACGTTTGGCCCGGCGATGGACGTGACGCATGCGTGCGTCCGTCGCCGTTTTCGCCATGCTTCCTGTTGTGCCTGCGCTGACGTTTGTCCCGTGCAGGCTTTTTCTTTTACGGACGCAGATATCTCGGTTGATGAGAACCGCTGTATTGAATGCGGTGACTGCCTGTTTGTTTGCCCCACTGAGGCCATCACCGGCATCACGCCGCGAAAACGCTTTTTGTGTGGCGATACGCTTGTCGGGCCTTTTACTGAACGTGCGCCGAATGTGAATGAGCTGCTGCTCTGGCATGCACAGCACCATGTTCGTTTTATCAGTATCGACGTGGAGCAGTATCCTGACTGGCTGCTGGCGATTGCCCGGCTTAATCTTGTGCTTCGTCGACGCGGTGAAGCGGCATGGGCGTTTAAACTTTTACCCGTCAACGAGGTTAATATCGCCCGCCGTGCGCTGATGCACGTTCCCCGTGAGGATGCCCGGACCTGTAGCGTCGTGCCCGGTCAGCGTGAACTGCGCAGAGCGTTTTCTGGGGTTAGTGAGGCAGAGATAGATCTCGACGCCGGAACGTGCGTATTGTGCGGCGCGTGCTGGCGGAGTTGTACGGAAAACGCGATTCGGTTTGAGAACGCTGAACTGGTCGTCGAAACTGGACGTTGTACCGGTTGCGGCGGCTGCGAAGCGGTATGCCAGCATGCGGCGATAAAAGTGACGCAAACAGAAGGAACAGCGAAAAACGTGGCCATACTGGCATATGAAGCCGTTTGCCTGACGTGCCACCGTCATTTCTGGTCATTTACGCCTGATGAAAAGCAGTGTCCGCTCTGTTTTCACCATCAACACGATATGCGAAACCCGGACTGTTGCTAATCTTCGTCTCATTTTAAAAAAATGTTATGCAGAACCATAGGCAATAGCGCTATAGCTCTTTATAATCCGCGCCACACCATACTCAGGTATGCAAAACAACAGAACATTGACAGAGGTTATCATGGCTATTGAACGTACTTTTTCCATCATCAAACCAAACGCGGTGGCAAAAAACGTTATTGGCAGCATCTTCGCTCGCTTTGAATCTGCAGGGTTCAAAATTGTTGGTACCAAAATGCTGCACCTGACCGTTGAGCAGGCGCGCGGCTTCTACGCTGAGCACGAAGGTCGCCCATTCTTTGACGGCCTGGTGGAGTTCATGACCTCCGGTCCAATCGTGGTATCCGTACTGGAAGGCGAAAACGCCGTACAGCGTCACCGCGACCTGCTGGGCGCAACCAACCCGGACAACGCGCTGGCAGGTACTCTGCGCGCTGACTACGCTGACAGCTTCACCGAGAACGGTACCCACGGTTCTGACTCTGTTGAATCTGCCGCACGCGAAATCGCTTTCTTCTTCGCAGAAGGCGAAGTGTGTCCACGTACCCGTTAATTTAACGGTTTCGTTTACACATTATTTTCGTAAATGCCGCGTCCAGACGTGGCATCCCTGCGCCAGACTTTGTACAATGCAACGCCCCGGACGAGCAGACAGCTTTCCGGGGCGTTTCTATTCAACCCTCCATGGGCCATAACGTGTAACAACGAGGCCGGTAAATATTATGTCTGAATTAGTGAATACCTCCGAAGTCGCCATTCCTGCGGTTCCCAATAAAAATGGAAAAATCAACCTGCTGGATCTGAACCGTCAGCAGATGCGCGAGTTCTTCAAAGAGATGGGCGAAAAGCCGTTTCGTGCCGATCAGGTCATGAAGTGGATGTACCATTACTGCAGCGACAATTTTGATGACATGACTGACATCAACAAGGTCCTGCGCAATAAGCTCAAAGAAGTGGCTGAAATCCGCGCCCCGGAAGTGGTGGAAGAGCAGCGCTCCGCAGATGGCACCATCAAATGGGCGATTGCGGTCGGCGATCAGCGCGTTGAAACCGTCTACATTCCGGAAGAAGACCGCGCGACGCTGTGCGTCTCCTCTCAGGTGGGCTGTGCGCTGGAGTGCAAATTCTGCTCAACCGCGCAGCAAGGCTTTAACCGTAACCTGCGTGTTTCAGAAATTATCGGCCAGGTCTGGCGTGCTGCGAAAATCGTCGGCGCGGCAAAAGTGACCGGCACTCGCCCAATCACCAACGTGGTGATGATGGGGATGGGTGAGCCGCTGCTGAACCTGACCAACGTCGTTCCGGCGATGGAAATCATGCTGGATGACTTCGGGTTTGGTCTGTCCAAGCGTCGCGTCACGCTGTCGACCTCAGGCGTTGTGCCTGCGCTGGACAAGCTCGGCGATATGATTGACGTCGCGCTGGCGATCTCCCTGCACGCGCCAAACGATGAAATTCGTGACGAAATTGTGCCGATCAACAAAAAGTACAATATCGAAACCTTCCTCGCTGCCGTACGTCGCTATCTGGAGAAATCCAACGCCAACCAGGGTCGCGTCACTATCGAGTACGTGATGCTGGACCACGTCAACGACGGTACCGAACATGCGCATCAGCTGGCTGAACTGCTGAAAGATACGCCATGTAAAATCAACCTGATCCCGTGGAACCCGTTCCCGGGCGCGCCGTATGGCCGTAGCTCGAACAGCCGTATCGACCGTTTCTCCAAGGTGCTGATGGAATATGGTTTCACCACCATCGTGCGTAAAACGCGTGGTGATGATATTGATGCCGCATGTGGACAGCTGGCTGGTGATGTTATTGACCGTACCAAGCGTACCCTGCGTAAACGCATGCAGGGCGAGACGATCGCGGTTAAAGCTGTTTGATTATTATGCACTCACGGCGCATTATCTGCGCCGTGAGACATAACCTTACTGAATAATCAGTCAGATTCGTGAAGACTGATCAATAATTACGGTGCGTTTCATCCGACTTTCGGGCAGTATGTAACGACGTAACAACAGTTTAGCCGTACGGGCAGGGCTGTACTGTCATCTCCGGGCTGACAGTCTTATACTCTGTGTTCAAGGTTAACTGACCAGAAGTTTCGCGGTGCGGGTGGCATTGTGACTCACCGGCGCCTGAACCCTTTTTTTCACGTACCAGTAGTTGTAGCGAATGAATACTGAAGCCACTCACGACCAACATGAAGCACTCTCCACTGGCGTTCGTCTTCGCAACGCCCGTGAACAACTCGGACTCAGCCAGCAAGCCGTCGCAGAACGCTTGTGCCTGAAGGTTTCCACGGTTCGCGATATTGAAGAAGATAAGGCACCCGCCGATCTGGCTTCAACGTTCTTGCGCGGTTATATCCGCTCTTACGCAAAACTGGTGCACATCCCCGAAAACGAATTACTGCCAATGATGGAGAAGCAGGCGCCGGTCCGTGCAGCAAAAGTTGCGCCGATGCAGACCTTCTCCTTGGGGAAACGTCGTAAAAAACGTGATGGCTGGCTGATGAGCTTTACCTGGCTGGTGCTGTTTGTGGTGGTCGGTCTGACCGGTGCGTGGTGGTGGCAAAACCACAAGGCGCAGCAGGAAGAGATCACCACCATGGCCGATCAATCCTCCGCCGAACTCAACCAGGCCGGAACGGATAACGCCCAGAGCGTGCCGCTGAATACCGACGGTGCAGCGACTTCCAGCGAGCCACAGACCGCAGCGCCAGATGCGACAGCGACCAATGCTGCGCAGGCTCCGGCAGCAACGGCTAACACCGCTGCGCCTCAGGCTCAGGATCAAAACGCGGTGGTTGCCCCTTCTCAGGCGAATGTTGATACTGCGGCGAACGCGCCTGCGGCTACTCAGCCTGCAGACAATACCGCAGCGTCTCTGCCAACCAGCCCGGCGGGTACGGCGACACCCGCAGCCGATCCTAACGCGCTGGTAATGAACTTCAGCGCCGACTGCTGGCTGGAAGTGACTGACGCGACAGGTAAAAAACTGTTCAGCGGCCTGCAGCGCAAAGATGGCACGTTAAACCTAACGGGCCAGGCGCCTTATAAACTTAAAATCGGCGCTCCGGCAGCGGTACAGATCCAGTATCAAGGAAAACCTGTCGACCTGAGCCGCTTTATCAGAACTAACCAGGTTGCACGTCTTACCGTTAATGCCGAACAATCAGCAGCACAGTAACAGACGGGCAACGCGGGAGATTTTTCATGCATAACCAGGCTCCGATTCAACGTAGAAAATCGAAACGGATTTACGTTGGGAATGTGCCAATCGGCGATGGGGCACCTATCGCCGTTCAGTCGATGACCAATACGCGCACCACCGATGTGGAAGCGACGGTCAATCAAATCAAAGCATTAGAACGTGTCGGCGCGGATATTGTTCGCGTCTCCGTCCCGACCATGGATGCGGCTGAGGCGTTCAAACTGATCAAACAGCAGGTCAGCGTTCCGCTGGTGGCGGATATTCACTTCGACTACCGCATCGCACTGAAAGTGGCCGAGTACGGCGTCGATTGCCTGCGTATTAACCCGGGCAACATCGGTAACGAAGAGCGTATCCGCATGGTCGTGGACTGCGCCCGCGATAAAAATATTCCTATCCGTATCGGCGTTAACGCCGGTTCCCTGGAAAAAGATCTGCAGGAAAAATACGGTGAGCCTACGCCGCAGGCGCTGCTCGAATCCGCGATGCGTCACGTCGATCATCTCGATCGCCTTAACTTCGATCAGTTCAAAGTCAGCGTAAAAGCGTCCGACGTGTTCCTGGCCGTAGAATCTTATCGCCTGCTGGCAAAGCAGATCGATCAGCCTCTGCACCTCGGGATCACCGAAGCGGGCGGCCTGCGTAGCGGCTCGGTAAAATCCGCGATCGGTCTGGGGCTGCTGCTCTCTGAAGGGATCGGTGACACCCTGCGCGTCTCGCTGGCGGCGGATCCTGTCGAAGAGATCAAGGTCGGCTTCGATATTCTGAAATCACTGCGTATTCGCGCGCGTGGGATCAACTTCATTGCCTGCCCAACCTGTTCACGTCAGGAGTTCGATGTGATCGGTACGGTGAATGCCCTGGAGCAACGTCTGGAAGACATTATCACCCCGATGGACGTCTCCATCATCGGCTGCGTGGTGAACGGTCCGGGTGAAGCCCTGGTGTCAACCCTGGGCGTGACCGGCGGTAACAAGAAAAGTGGTCTCTATGAAGATGGCGTTCGAAAAGATCGTCTGGATAATAGTGACATGATCGACCAGCTTGAAGCCCGCATCCGCGCCAAAGCCGCCATGATGGACGAGACACAGCGTATCAACGTTCAGCAGGTTGAAAAATAACGTGATGGGAAGCCGTGAGCTTCCCATGTATGATTGAACCCATTCTTTGGGTTTTTTTTGTATATAGAAAGAGAATAAACGTGGCAAAAAACATTCAAGCCATCCGCGGCATGAACGATTATCTGCCTGGCGAAACCGCCATCTGGCAGCGCATTGAAGGCACGCTGAAGCAGGTGCTCGGCAGCTACGGTTACAGCGAAATTCGTTTGCCGATTGTAGAGCAGACCCCGTTATTCAAACGCGCGATCGGTGAAGTGACCGACGTGGTTGAAAAAGAGATGTACACCTTTGAGGACCGCAACGGCGACAGCCTGACCCTGCGTCCGGAAGGGACGGCGGGCTGCGTACGCGCCGGCATCGAACATGGTCTTCTGTACAATCAGGAGCAGCGTCTGTGGTATATCGGCCCGATGTTCCGCCACGAACGTCCTCAGAAAGGGCGTTATCGCCAGTTTAATCAGCTGGGTGTGGAAGTCTTTGGCCTGCAGGGCCCGGACATCGACGCTGAACTGATTATGCTGACCGCCCGCTGGTGGCGTGCGCTCGGTATCGCCGATCACGTTTCCCTCGAGCTGAACTCTATCGGTTCTCTGGAAGCGCGTGCGAACTACCGCGATGCGCTGGTGGCGTTCCTGGAACAGCATAAAGAGAAACTGGACGAAGACTGCAAACGTCGCATGTACAGCAACCCGCTGCGCGTTCTGGATTCCAAAAACGCCGATGTTCAGGCACTGCTGAACGATGCGCCTGCGCTGGGTGATTACCTGGATGAAGAATCTCGCGAACACTTCGCGGGCCTGTGCAAGCTGCTTGAAGCGGCGGGTATCGCCTATACCGTAAACCAGCGCCCGGGGCGCGGGCTGGGCCACCACAACCGTACCGTGGTTTAGGGGGGGACCACCCGCCCCCGCTCCCCGGGCACCGGGTGCGCGGGGGGGCGTTACGGCGGGTTGGTTGAGGAACCTGGGGGGGGCGCGGCGGCCGCGGGTGGGGTTCGCGCGGGGTCTTGGCGACTTGTTTTGCTGGTTCAGGCAGTTAATCCGGAATTTAAAGCAGATTCCGTTGTCGATATATACCTGGTGGCCTCAGGCGCGGAAACGCAGTCTGCGGCAATGCAGCTTGCCGAACGCGTGCGCGATGCGCTGCCGGGCGTTAAGCTGATGACCAACCATGGCGGCGGCAACTTCAAAAAACAGTTTGCTCGTGCCGATAAGTGGGGCGCAAGTATCGCACTGGTGCTGGGTGAGTCCGAAGTGGCCAACGGCGAAGTGGTGGTGAAAGACCTGCGCTCTGGTGAGCAGACAACGGTAACGCAGGACGGCGTTGCGGCGCACTTGCGCACTCTATTGGGCTAAGGAGAAGGACTGCGTGGAAATTTACGAGAACGAACACGATCAGGTCGACGCGATTAAACGCTTCTTTGCTGAAAACGGCAAAGCGCTGGTTGTTGGGGTTATTTTAGGTGTCGGTGCGCTGGTAGGCTGGCGTTACTGGAACAATCATCAGGCGGATTCCGCGCGCGGCGCGTCCCTGTCCTATGAAAATACCGTGAGCGCAATTCGTGCCGATCAGCCGCAAACGCTGACGGCGGCAGAAAAATTTGCGGCTGACAACAAAAACACCTACGGTGCACTGGCTGCGCTGGAAGTGGCTCAGCAGTACGTTGATAAGAACGAACTGGATAAAGCCGTTGCTCAGCTGTCTCAGGGCCTTGCTGCCGCCAGTGATGAAAATCTGAAAGCGGTGATCAATCTGCGCCTGGCACGTATTCAGGTTCAGCAGAAAAAAGCTGACGATGCGCTGAAAACGCTCGATACCATCAAAGGCGAAGGTTTTGCTGCCATCGTTGCCGATCTGCGCGGTGAAGCACTGCTGAGCAAAGGTGACAAAGCGGGCGCGCGTAAAGCGTGGCAAGCTGGCGTCGAGAGCAATGCCTCACCTGCGCTGAGCGAAATGATGCAGATGAAAATAAATAATTTGTCCGTCTGAGAGGGACCCGATGCAATTGCGTAAATTACTTCTGCCAGGACTGCTTTCTGTTACGTTATTGAGTGGTTGTTCACTGTTCAGTGGCGAAGAAGACGTTGTGAAAATGTCCCCACTGCCGATGGTTGAAAACCAGTTTACCCCATCCACCGCGTGGGATGTCTCCGTGGGCAATGGGATTGGTGATTTCTATTCCAACCTTCATCCTGCGTATGCAGACAGCGTTGTCTATGCGGCCGATCGCAAAGGTACCGTGAAAGCGGTGAACGCGGATGACGGAAAAGAAGTGTGGTCCGTTAACCTGGCGGAAAAAGACGGCTGGTTCTCCCGTAAGCCTGCACTGCTGTCTGGCGGCCTGACCGTTGCCGGTGGCCACGTCTACGTGGGCAGCGAAAAAGCGCAGGTTTATGCCCTGAACAGCAGCGACGGTTCCATTGCCTGGCAAACGACCGTGGCGGGTGAATCCCTCTCTCGTCCGGTGGTGAGCGATGGCCTGGTGCTGATTCATACCAGCAACGGCCAGCTGCAGGCGCTGAACGAAGCGGACGGCCTGGTGAAATGGACCGTTAACCTGGATATGCCTGCGCTCTCTCTGCGTGGCGAATCTGCCCCGGCTACCGCATTTGGTGCTGCCATTGTCGGCGGCGACAACGGTCGCGTAAGCGCCGTGCTGATGCAGCAGGGCCAGATGATCTGGCAGCAGCGTATCTCTCAGGCCACTGGCTCAACGGAAATTGACCGTCTGAGCGACGTGGACACAACGCCGGTCATCGTTAACGGTGTGGTTTACGCGCTGGCCTACAACGGCAACCTGACCGCGCTGGATCTGCGCAGCGGCCAGATCATGTGGAAACGTGAGCTGGGCTCGGTGAATGATTTCATCGTTGAGGGTAACCGCATCTATATGGTTGACCAGAACGACCGTCTGCTGGCCCTGAGCACCGAAGGCGGCGTGACGCTGTGGACGCAAAGCGATCTGCTGCACCGTCTGCTGACTGCGCCAGCGCTGTACAACGGTAGCCTGGTTGTCGGCGACAGCGAAGGGTATATGCACTGGATCGATCCGGATAATGGCCGCTTTGTTGCACAGCAAAAAGTCGACAGCTCTGGTTTCCTGACCGACCCGGTCGTGGCCGACGGCAAACTGCTGATTCAGGCAAAAGACGGCACGCTGTACGCGATCACGCGTTAATTACCCGGCGGTTGTAGTATACTAAACGGCTCCTGTTCACTCAGGAGCCGTTTTGACATTTTTAAAAACGCCGCGAAAGCGACGTTATTTTGAATTTTATGAGGCTTCAAACATGGTACCTGTGGTCGCGCTTGTCGGGCGCCCTAACGTTGGAAAATCCACTCTTTTTAACCGTTTAACACGCACCCGTGATGCGCTGGTTGCGGATTTCCCGGGGCTGACGCGTGACCGTAAGTACGGTCGTGCAGAGGTGGAAGGACGCGAGTTCATCTGTATTGATACCGGTGGTATTGACGGCACAGAAGACGGCGTGGAAACCCGCATGGCGGAACAGTCGCTGCTGGCGATTGAAGAAGCGGACGTGGTGCTGTTCATGGTGGACGCGCGCGCTGGCCTGATGCCGGCGGACTCCGCTATCGCAAAACACCTGCGTTCACGTGAAAAGCCAACCTTCCTGGTGGCGAACAAAACCGACGGCATCGATGCCGATCAGGCTATCGCAGATTTCTGGTCACTGGGTCTGGGTGAGATCTACCCTATCGCGGCATCGCATGGCCGTGGCGTCACCAGCCTGCTGGAAACCGTTCTGCTGCCGTGGGTTGACGAAGTGAACCCGCCGGAAGAGGTGGACGAAGACGCGGAATACTGGGCGCAGTTTGAAGACGGCGAAGCGGGCGAAGAAGAAGAGCCTGAAGACGACTTCAACCCGCAGGATCTGCCGATCAAGCTGGCCATCGTGGGCCGTCCAAACGTAGGTAAGTCTACACTTACTAACCGTATTCTGGGTGAAGAGCGCGTGGTCGTTTACGATATGCCGGGTACCACCCGCGACAGTATCTACATCCCGATGCAGCGCGATGAGCGTGAGTATGTCCTCATCGACACCGCCGGGGTGCGTAAGCGCGGGAAAATCACCGATGTGGTGGAAAAATTCTCCGTTATCAAAACTCTGCAGGCGATTGAAGATGCCAACGTCGTGCTGCTGGTTATCGACGCACGCGAAGGGATCTCCGATCAGGATCTCTCTCTGCTCGGCTTTATCCTCAATAGTGGGCGCTCACTGGTTATCGTGGTCAACAAATGGGATGGCCTGAGCAATGAAGTGCGAGAGCAGGTGAAAGAGACCCTCGACTTCCGTCTGGGCTTTATCGACTTTGCTCGCGTACACTTCATCTCTGCGCTGCACGGCAGCGGCGTGGGTAACCTGTTCGAATCCGTGCGCGAAGCGTACGACAGCTCCACCCGTCGTCAGAGCACCGCCATGCTGACCCGTATCATGAATATGGCAGCGGAAGACCACCAGCCGCCGCTGGTGCGCGGCCGGCGCGTGAAGCTGAAATACGCCCACGCCGGTGGTTATAACCCGCCAATCGTGGTGATTCACGGCAACCAGGTGAAAGACCTGCCGGATTCCTACAAGCGCTATCTGATGAACTACTTCCGTAAATCGCTGGACGTGATGGGCACGCCTATCCGTATCCAGTTCAAGGAAGGGGAAAACCCGTTCGCCAACAAGCGCAACACCCTGACGCCGAACCAGATGCGCAAGCGTAAACGTCTGATTAAGCACATTAAGAAAAGCAAATAAGCTATCAGGACGATTCACCCACCAGCACGAAATCCATAAAGCCCGCATATGCCGGGCTTTTTTGTTATCAGGGGCTATCATAACGACGCACCAGAGTGCATGATAATGTTGTACACAAGGTTGTACCCGGTTTGATATACGGCTTTTCTGGGTACAAGTGTGGTGGTTTTTGGGTGCAAAAGCTTTGTACCCATGCCGGAATGAGCTGGTTTCACGGGTGTTCGCACATGCCAAAACTTACAGATATGCAAATTCGCGCTTGGGTTAAGAGCGGGGAAAGGTTCGAGGGACGTGCTGACGGTGACGGGCTGTATCTGAGGTTTCGTAAAGAGGATAAAACCCCTTTTTGGCGCTACCGCTATCAAATGGCAGGTAAGTCCAGAACTATGCTGATTGGCTCTTACTCTGACTTCCCTTTGTCTAAAGCAAGGGAGATAGCAAGGGAGCTTTCAGCACGCGTTGCGCTGGGTTATGACGTGGCAGCAGAGAAGCAGCAGCGAAAAGCCGATGCTATGGCAAAGATCGAGGCTGAGAAGAACGCCATTAACGTTTCGACGCTTGCCGCTGAGTATTACACCCGCCAGATAGAACCGAATTACAAACACCCTGACCTTTTCCGCAGCAGCCTACAAAAAAACATCGTGGCGCTAATCGGCAAAATGAACGTCGAGGACGTTCGCCCGCGCCATATTGATAGCATTTTGCAGGACGTACTACAGCGCGGTTCTCCCACAGTCGCTAATGATGTATTGAGAATGCTAAAGCGCCTGTTTGATTACGCTGTGGTGCGCGGAATGATTGAGGTGAACCCCGCTATATCCTTTGGCTCGAAGGATGCCGGGGGCAAGGAGCAGGGGCGAAAACGCGCCTTATCACGCGATGAATTAATCCAGTTCTTTAAAGCGCTACGCCGTGGGCGCGGGATAAGCAGGGAAAACGAGCTTACTTTCAAAATCATCCTTGCGCTGGGTGTCAGAAAGATGGAGCTATGCGCCGCAGAATGGGCTGAGTTTGATTTAAAAAATGCCGTCTGGCACCTGCCGGGAATCCGCGCGAAGAACGGGGATGATATCGACATTCCGCTGCCGCAGCCGGTTATCGAATGGATCGAAGAAATCAGGCTCTTTGCCGGAGATAGTCGCTGGTTAATTCCGGCCAGGCGAGCCAGAACGACCTCACACGTCAGCCGCGCCACCCTGAATATGGTTATGCCCGCCGTCCTGAAAGAAATGCCGGATGTTGAGCCGTTCAGTATTCACGATCTGCGCCGCACGATGCGCACTCAAATGGCAGCGTTGGGGATTGACCCTGTGATAGCTGAGCGATGCCTGAACCACAAAATACCGGGCGTTGAGGGTATCTATAACCGTCATGAATATTTCGACGAACGCAAGGCGGCATTGGCGCAATGGGCTGATCTGCTGGTGGCACTGGAAAGCGGTGAAGACTACAACGTCACACCGATAAAAAAAGCGAATTAACCGAACAGATTGAGCCTAGCCCGACGGGGCGAAAAGCGGGAAGCCTTACCGCCTGGCTCAATTCTTTTAAGGCAAAGCGTAGAAGGTGACGCAATGAGTAAGTTATTTAAGCTCAAAGAATGGCTAACGTTATCGGAAGCCTCAGAGAGGCTATCAGTATTCTTAGGTGAAAAGGTTTCTGTTGCTGATTGTTTGCAGCTGGCATTGGATAAGCACATAACTATTTCAGCAATTTTTAACGAGAGCCAGCACGCTATCCATGCAAAGGTAATCACAACGACTCAACGTAAGCAGTTTTCTAACTTCATTATCCGCACAACAGCGGATGGTGCCTATATTGGCCTTATAGGGGAAGATCGCTTTATCTCAAACCGTGAATTAGATTTTGAGTATGAAGATATTGAAAGGTACGGTGATGTTTTCCAGTTGCGTCATGGGATCTATGACCTGCCTATGCTGGGGGCAGAAGAATTAGATGTCATGCATAAGCTTGATTTGAACGCAGGAAGGATTCCGCGCGAATTTTGCAATATTGAGGGGCCATTTTTGATCACTCCATATGGCATGGTGAATGTGTTAAATCAATTCAACCCCTGGATGTTAAAAACCAATGGGAACGGATCGCCGGAGTATTTCGATAAGGTTAAAAACGAGTTCGTGGATTTTAGCCATGAAGGCTACCATGGGTTCCTCTATCCAGCCGACGCTTTGAGGGATTTTGAGCTTGTATTCAGAAGAGAGAACATCGAAAAGTTTGAGATGGAAAACTCTGATGATACTCAGCAACCGCTAAAGCTTGATGAGAGCCTTCAGGTAATCGGCGCTCTGCTTAATGCCTTAAAAAAAGCCGAGCCAGCATCGAAGAGATGGACGCAAGAGGCGCTTAAAGCAGAGATGATGGACCACGGAGTTAATCTTAGCTCTCGGCTTCTCGATGAATACTTTTCCGCAGCAAATAAATCATTTAAATCAGCAAGATAGTTTCGCAACGAAAACCCATTTTTCGCTGCGATGACTTAATCCCCCTCCTGAAGCATGCTTCTTGTAACGACGCAACAGCGTCTACAAAGGAGTTACGAGAAGCATGGCTACAGACAACATCCCCAACACAGGTTACATCCGCCGCTTTCGTTTAGCGCAACACCTTGGCGTCCACGTCACAACAGTAGATCGCTGGGTCCGCGAGAAACGCATTCCAGCACCCGTAAAATTGGGCGAGAAGATTACCGCATTCGACGCGGTGGAAATTAATAACTGGCTGGCTGAGCGCCGGGGAAAGGTGGCCTGATGAAAAAAGAAAACCGCCCCGGACAGAAGGCGGCTAACAACATAGATATTCGCGGATCTGATGTTACGCCACCAGCGCCCACCACACAAGCGCCACGCCGCACACCGAAGAAGCACCGCGCCCGCGTCTACATGCTACGCACTGGCGTAGAGGG
>OKVJ01000150.1_pt1 | contig 31310 bp, 28 predicted proteins | sample 1606921 | NCBI WGS metagenome assembly OKVJ01 (sample SAMN03281016, study PRJEB24777) | human gut metagenome | isolation source: fecal sample PR161 from 1 month old female Malay infant, caesarean...
ACCCGGCGGCGTGTGTGCCGTTGTTCCGTGTCAGTGGAGGCGCATTATAGGGAGTTATTCTGAAGTGACAAGCACAAAATACAAAAAACTTTTCGTTCGCTCACTTTTCAAACTTAACGCTTATTTATGTCGCGAATCGCCCGTTAAATGTGCGATTTCTCGCGCAAAACTGGCTACCTGCGACCAGTCGGTATAAACCACTTCTTTACGCGTGTCGGTTTCGCCCCCCGTCATCTTCATAATAAGACGGATCATAAAGCGGTCATACCAACGGTAGCGAGGGTAGCGCAGCGCGCCGGCAAAGACGGCGCACAGTTCTGGCTGCCACGGCGAGTTGAGTAAAAACTTGCGCGTGTAGCTGTTGGTCTGCGGCGTGCGCTTCTCGGGTTTACGCGCGACCAGATTGACCGAGTAGAACGCGCCGGGCAACGTATTAAGCTTCGCCGTATGCTTTTTCACAAAGCGATCCAGCGCCGGATGGAAATGCCCGTAACGAATAGATGCACCAATCACCACGCGATCGTAATCCTGCCAGGTAATCTGATCCGCACGGTTCAGGTTTACCACATCCGAGTAAATCCCCAGCTCTTTGAGTTCAGATGCCAGATAGGCGGCAATCTCACGCGTTTGCCCGTCTCGCGTAGAGAAAAGAATCAGTGTTTTCATCAACGGCTCCTTACTCGCGCCAGAATGTAGGGGTAAACAGCACCAGCAGCGTAAAGACCTCAAGACGACCAAACAGCATATTGGCAATGAGGATCCATTTCGCGACAGGGTTCATACTGGCAAAGTTATCCGCCACCACGCCCAGGCCAGGCCCGAGGTTATTCAATGTTGCGACGACGGACGCAAAGGCGGAGAAATCATCCACTCCCGTCGCGATAATCGCCAGCATACTGACGATAAAGACCAGCGCATACGCCGAGAAGAATCCCCACACCGCTTCGAGGATACGTTCCGGCAGCGCGCGGTTCCCCAGCTTGATGCTGTAGACCGCGTTCGGGTGGACCAGACGCTTCAGCTCACGGTTGCCCTGCTTGAACAGCAGCAGAATACGGATCACCTTCAGACCACCGCCCGTCGACCCCGCACAGCCGCCGATAAACGCGGAACAGAGCAGAAGCACCGGCAGGAACAGCGGCCAACGGGCGATGCTGTCCGTGGTAAACCCGGCGGTCGTCGCCATCGACACCACCTGGAAGAAGGCCTGGTTTAGCGTGGTCAACGCGGAGTTATAGACATCATGGAACCACAGCACCAGCGTACAGATGATCACCAGCGTCAGCTGGACGCCAATGAACATGCGGAACTCAGGGTCACGCCAGTACACCTTCAGGCTGCGCCCGCTCAGTAAAGAGAAGTGCAGGCCGTAGTTACAGCCGGAAATCAGCAGGAAAATGGCAATGATAGTGTTAATCGTTGGGCTGTCGAAATAGCCCACGCTGGCATCGTGGGTGGAGAACCCGCCGATGGCAATCGTCGCAAAACTGTGTCCGATAGCATCAAACGCAGGCATCCCGGCAAACCATAGCGCCAGCGCACAGGCTACCGTCAGCAAGACATAAATCAGCCACAGGGTTTTCGCCGTCTCGGCAATACGCGGCCGCATCTTGTTATCTTTCAGCGGTCCTGGCATTTCGGCGCGATAGAGCTGCATCCCCCCGACGCCCAGAATCGGCAGGATGGCCACCGCAAGGACGATGATCCCCATACCGCCAAACCACTGCAGCATCTGGCGATAAAAGAGAATCGCGTGCGGCAGCGAATCCAGCCCCACCAGCGTCGTGGCCCCGGTCGTCGTTAAGCCGGAGAAGGATTCAAAGAAGGCATCCGTGATGCTCAGGTTAGGCTGTTCAGAGAAGATAAAGGGCAGCGAACCGACGCTCCCCAGCACCGTCCAGAACAGGACCACAATCAGAAAGCCTTCGCGAGATTTCAGTTCACCTTTCTGACGACGGTTCGGCCACCACAGCAGGGAGCCGATCGCCAGCGCGACAAAGAAGGTCTGGGTAAATGCCCGCCCCGCGCCGTCCCGGTAGATAAGCGCCACCAGTCCAGGGAGAATCATCGTCCCGGAAAAGAGTATGACCAGCAGTCCAACGATTCGGGTTATGGCACGAAAATGCATCTCTGCCGCTTCCTTTGGTATTCAAAAGTGAGGTGGGGATTATTCTTCAATCGGCAGCAATTGCAACGAACCACGACTAAAATCAGCGAGTTTTGCTGAAAAAGCAGCCAGTTCCGCCTGAGGAAGCGCCACGCGTAATTGCACCATTGCCTGATATTCACTGTGTGCGATGACACCGTTAAACTGCCGCAGCAGCGCTTCAATACCCGATAGCTGGGCGTAATCGCATAATAAAGTATATTCGGTAAGCGGCGTTTTGCGGGTAGTGACCAGCATATTAAGCGCCTGCTGCACGCCCCCGCCATAGGCTTTACCCCGCCCCCCGGTCCTTAACAAAAGCCCGCCGTAGTAGCGCCCCCCCACGGCGGTTATTTCGCCCACGCCGCTGCCCATTAGCTGGGAGAGCATGGGTTTACCGGCCGTGCCCGCCGGTTCACCGTCATCGGAAAACCCCAACTGCTGCGAATCGTCCGGCGGCCCTGCTACCCACGCCACGCAGTGGTGACGGGCGTCAGGATGCTCAGCCCGGACGGACTCGACAAACGCTTTTGCCGCCTCTACGCCGTCGGTATGTGCCAGCAGCGTAATAAAGCGGCTTTTCTTGATTTCCTCAACAAAGGTGACCGGTTCAGCCGGTATTAGCCAGCTTTCCATCAGGCCAGCTTCAGGTCTCGCGTCATATTCTCGATACCGTTTTCGTGAATCACCACGTTATCTTCGATACGAATACCGCCAAACGGCTTCAGCGCGTCAATTTTTTCCCAGTTGAAGTGCTTGCTGAACTGGCCATCACGCCACGGCGCCAGCAGGGATTCGATAAAGTAGATCCCCGGTTCAATCGTCAGCACCATGCGCGGTTCCAGAATGCGGGTGCAGCGCAGGTAAGGATATTTAGACGGTGCCGCCAGGTGCGTACCGGTATCATCCTGCATAAAGCCCGCAGCGTCGTGCACCTGCAGGCCCAGCGGGTGACCAATGCCGTGCGGCATGAAGGGCCCGGTCAGATCGTTCTCGACCATCGCCTCTTCGCTCATGTCTTTCACAATCTGGTGCTTACGCAGCAGTTTGGCGATGCGCTGATGGAACTGGATGTGGTAATCCACATAGCTGGTGCCCGCCTTCATGGTGGCAATCAGCGCCAGCTGTTCATCGTTCACGTCTTTGATCAGCTGCGCGAACTCGGTGTCCGCATTCGCCGCCCAGGTGCGGGTCAGGTCGGCCGCGTAGCCGTTGTACTCTGCCCCTGCGTCCAGCAGGAAGCTGCGCATTTCCGACGGAACCTGGTGATCCAGTTTGGTGTAGTGCAGGACGGACGCGTGCTCGTTGAGCGCGACAATGTTGCTGTACGGCACGTCGGTATCGCGATGACCGGTGGCGGTCAGGTACGCCTGGTTGATATCGAACTCGCTCATGCCGGACTGGAAGGCTTCATGCGCCGCACGGTGACCGTTCACCGCGGTCTTTTGCGCTTCACGCATGCAGTAAAGTTCGTAGTCGGTTTTGTACGCGCGGTAATAGTGGAGGTAATCCAGCACCCCTTTCGGGTTGAGTTTGTCTGCCGCAATATCCAGGCCCAATGCACGCTCCGGAACAGGGCCAATATAGGCGATGTTGCCACGTGCGGCAGGCAGCTGGCCGCCAATACCGTCCGCTTTTGGCAGCGCAATGACCTCAATCTCTTCCGTCCAGAAAGAGGTCGGCAGCGGCTCAACGTTGTGCCAGTAATCGACCGGCAGGTAGAACCACAGTTTCGGCTTGTTCACGCCATCCACCAGCAGCCAGCAGTTGGGCACCTGCGTCACCGGCACCCACGCCTTAAACTGTGGGTTCACCTTGAACGGATAAGCGTGGTCATCCAGAAAGGTATTCATCAGCTCGCCGGAGTGGATCAGCAGCGCATCCAGCTTAAAGCGGGCCAGTACATCGCGGGTACGTTCCTGTAGGGTAACGATATGATTTTTATAAAGCGAAGCCAGTGAGTCCATCATTATTCCTTTCGTTTTTTGACCTCAAGTCATCGCATCTTAGCACACCTCACTCCGCCTGCGTGATTTCCACCGACCGTGATCAATGCAGCAATTTCTTAATGAGTAATTTGCATTTTATTAACATAAATCCCACACTCCGATTCATCTGGTATGACCAGATCCAATTGCTGGATTCAGGAGACTGACATGCTCTACAAAGGCGACACCCTGTACCTCAACTGGCTGGAAGATGGCATTGCCGAACTCGTGTTCGATGCCCCCGGCTCAGTCAATAAGCTCGATACCGCGACGGTGGCCAGTCTTGGCCAGGCGCTGGATGTTCTGGAAAAACAAACTGAATTAAAAGGGCTGCTGCTGCGCTCGAACAAAGCGGCCTTTATCGTCGGTGCCGATATCACCGAATTCCTTTCGCTCTTCCTGGTGCCTGAAGAACAGCTGAGCCAGTGGCTGCACTTTGCTAACAGCGTCTTTAATCGTCTGGAAGATCTGCCTGTCCCGACCATTTCTGCCGTTAACGGCTACGCGCTGGGCGGCGGCTGTGAGTGCGTGCTCGCGACCGACTACCGCCTGGCGACGCCGGATCTGCGCATCGGCCTGCCGGAAACCAAGCTGGGCATTATGCCGGGCTTTGGCGGCTCCGTCCGTATGCCGCGCATGCTGGGCGCCGACAGCGCGCTGGAGATCATTGCCGCGGGTAAAGACGTCAGCGCAGAACAGGCGCAGAAAATTGGCCTGGTCGACGGCGTCGTGAAACCGGAGAAGCTTGTTGAAGGCGCACTCGCCATTCTGCGTCAGGCCATTAACGGCGAGCTCGACTGGAAGGCCAAACGCCAGCCGAAGCTGGAGCCGTTAAAGCTCAGCAAGATTGAAGCCACCATGAGCTTCACCATCGCCAAAGGCATGGTGATGCAGACGGCGGGTAAACACTACCCGGCGCCGATCGCGGCGGTGAAAACCATTGAAGCGGCTGCCCGTTTCGGGCGCGATGAAGCGCTAAAGCTCGAAAATCAGAGCTTTGTCCCGCTGGCGCACACCAATGAGGCTCGCGCGCTGGTCGGTATCTTCCTCAACGATCAGTTCGTAAAAGGGAAAGCCAAACAGCTGACCAAAAACGTTGAGACGCCAAAACATGCGGCGGTACTCGGCGCGGGCATTATGGGTGGCGGCATCGCCTACCAGTCGGCCTGGAAAGGCGTGCCGGTAGTGATGAAAGACATCAACGAGAAATCCCTGACGCTGGGCATGACCGAAGCGGCCAAGCTGCTGAATAAACAGCTGGAACGCGGAAAAATTGACGGACTGAAGCTCGCAGGCGTGATCTCCACCATTCAGCCCGTGCTGGAATACAGCGGTTTCGACCGTGTCGACGTGGTGGTCGAAGCCGTCGTCGAGAATCCGAAAGTGAAAAAAGCGGTGCTGGCGGAAACGGAAGACAAGGTTCGCCCGGATACCGTGCTGGCCTCTAACACCTCCACCATCCCCATCAGCGAACTGGCGAGCGTGCTGAAGCGTCCGGAAAACTTCTGCGGTATGCACTTCTTCAACCCGGTACACCGTATGCCGCTGGTCGAAGTGATCCGCGGGGAAAAAACCTCAGACGACACCATTGCCAAAGTGGTGGCATGGGCCAGCAAGATGGGCAAAACGCCGATCGTCGTTAACGACTGCCCGGGCTTTTTCGTCAACCGCGTGCTGTTCCCTTACTTCGCCGGTTTTAGCCAGCTGCTGCGCGACGGTGCGGACTTCCGCAAAATCGACAAAGTGATGGAAAAACAGTTCGGCTGGCCGATGGGCCCGGCGTATCTGCTGGACGTTGTGGGCATTGATACCGCCCACCACGCCCAGGCGGTGATGGCGGCAGGTTTCCCGCAGCGCATGCAGAAAGACTATCGCGACGCCATTGACGCGCTGTTCGACGCTAACCGCTTCGGTCAGAAAAACGGCCTGGGCTTCTGGCGCTATAAAGAAGACAGCAAAGGCAAACCGAAGAAAGAAGAAGATCCGGCGGTGGATGGCCTGCTGGCCGACGTCAGTCAGCCAAAACGCGACTTCACCGACGATGAAATCATCGCCCGGATGATGATCCCGATGATTAACGAAGTGGTGCGTTGCCTCGAAGAAGGCATTATCGCCAGCCCGGCAGAAGCCGACATGGCGCTGGTGTATGGCCTCGGCTTCCCTCCGTTCCACGGCGGCGCGTTCCGCTGGCTGGACACGCTCGGCAGCGCCCGCTATCTCGATATGGCCCAGCAGTATCAGCACCTCGGCCCGCTGTATGAAGTGCCGGAAGGGCTGCGTAATAAAGCGCGCCATAACGAACCCTACTATCCCGCAGTTGAGCCAGCCCGTCCGGTTGGCGAGCTGAAAACGGCTTAAGGAGTCACAATGGAAAAGGTTGTCATTGTTGATGCGATTCGCACCCCGATGGGCCGTTCAAAAGGCGGCGCGTTCCGTAACGTGCGTGCGGAAGACCTCTCCGCGCACCTGATGCGTAGCCTGCTGGCGCGTAACCCGGCGCTGGATCCGGCTGCGCTGGACGATATCTACTGGGGCTGCGTGCAGCAGACCCTGGAGCAGGGCTTCAACATCGCCCGCAACGCGTCGCTGCTGGCGGAGATCCCGCATTCGGTTCCGGCGGTCACCGTCAACCGCCTGTGCGGTTCGTCAATGCAGGCGCTGCATGATGCTGCCCGCATGATCATGACCGGCGATGCGCAGGCCTGCCTGGTGGGCGGCGTCGAGCACATGGGTCACGTCCCGATGAGCCACGGGGTCGATTTCCACCCGGGGATGAGCCGCAACGTGGCGAAAGCTGCGGGGATGATGGGCCTGACCGCCGAGATGCTCTCCCGCCTGCACGGCATCAGCCGCGAAATGCAGGATGCCTTTGCCGCGCGCTCTCACGCGCGCGCCTGGGCCGCCACGCAGTCCGGTGCCTTTAAGAACGAGATCATCCCGACCGGCGGCCACGATGCAGACGGCGTTGTGAAGCAGTTCAGCTACGATGAAGTCATTCGCCCGGAAACCACCGTCGAAGCGCTTTCCACCCTGCGTCCGGCGTTTGACCCCGTCACCGGTACGGTCACGGCAGGGACCTCGTCGGCGCTGTCCGACGGCGCCGCCGCGATGCTGGTGATGAGCGAAAGTCGCGCCCGCGAGCTGGGATTAACGCCTCGTGCTCGGGTACGTTCGATGGCGGTCGTGGGCTGCGATCCGTCGATCATGGGCTACGGCCCGGTTCCGGCTTCAAAGCTGGCGCTGAAAAAAGCGGGCTTAACCGCCAGCGACATCGATCTCTTTGAGATGAACGAAGCGTTCGCCGCGCAGATCCTGCCGTGCATTAAAGATCTGGGGCTGATGGAGCAGATCGACGAGAAGATTAACCTCAACGGCGGCGCGATCGCCCTCGGACACCCGCTGGGCTGTTCCGGGGCGCGTATCAGCACGACGCTGATCAACCTGATGGAACGCAAAGATGCCCAGTTTGGTCTGGCAACGATGTGTATCGGTCTGGGTCAGGGTATCGCGACGGTGTTTGAGAGAGTGTAAGGCTATAACGTAGGCCCGATAAGCATCGCGCCATCGGGCTTTTGCCGGGAGGCGCTGCGCTTTCCCGGCCTACGAGAGGTACCTCGCCGCCAGTCGTGTCACTGGCGAAAAGAGACAGTTTAGTTGCCGTTCTTCCCGCCTGTCAGGGGCGGGTTTTTTATTTAAATGAAGGCAAACGCATCGCCAAAGAGGCGGTCTTCACGCGCATCACGTTCGTTACAGAACAGATCGCGGGCGATTTTCGCCATCTCGAAACGCCCTGCAATATAGATGTCATGTCCTGCCAGCGTACCGTGATCCTGCAGCACTGCCGTCAGTACCGTACCGCTACGCCCGCGCCAGCCCTCTTCCGGCTGCTCAACCACCGGCTCAATGCGCAGGTTAGGATGGGTGACGCTCAGCGCTTCGAGTTCGGACAGGTCATACAGGTGCTTCTCTTCGCGGCCGCCCCAGTAGATGGTGATATCACGTTCCGGGTTACGCGCCAGTGCGGTCAACAGAATAGAGCGCACGTAGGAGAAGCCTGTACCACCGGCAATCAGGATCAGCGGACGGTCTTCATCATCGCGCAGCCACGCATCACCGTGCGGAATATCCACCACGATCTCGCGCTCTTTCAGAATGCGGTCCATGACGGCCATCGCATACAGGTTAAGCTCTGACGCACCAATATGAAGCTCAATAAATTCCTGCTCCGCTGGCGTTGAGGCCATAGAGAAAGGACGCTTATCACGCTCATCCATCACGACCATCAGATACTGACCCGCGCGGAAAGAGAATGGCGCTTCTGGCACTAAACGGACGCGATATACGGTGTCGGTGATGGCATCTACCGAGTTCACTTTACAGCTTAAGGTTGTCATTCGCTCTCTCTGTCGGGAAGTCTATAGGGCTTAACGGTCAGCTCAGGGTTTACCGTTATTCATTATGGCCAGTTCGTCCCAGATCGCATCAATGCGCGCGGTCACAGCAGGATCTTTTTTGATCGGGCGACCCCATTCACGATCGGTTTCGCCAGGCCATTTATTTGTGGCATCCAGTCCCATTTTTGAGCCAAGGCCGGAAACCGGCGAGGCAAAATCCAGGTAATCTATCGGCGTGTTTTCGACTAACACCGTATCGCGCGCCGGGTCCATTCGCGTGGTAATAGCCCAGATTACGTCATTCCAGTCGCGGGCGTTAACGTCATCATCGCAGACAATAACAAATTTGGTATACATAAACTGGCGCAGGAAAGACCACACGCCCATCATCACGCGTTTCGCGTGACCAGGATACTGCTTCTTCATCGTGACCACTGCCAGGCGATACGAGCATCCTTCAGGCGGCAGGTAAAAATCAACAATTTCCGGGAACTGCTTTTGCAGGATCGGCACAAACACTTCATTCAGCGCCACGCCCAGTACTGCCGGTTCATCCGGTGGACGCCCGGTATACGTGGAGTGATAAATCGCATCTTCACGCTGCGTAATGTGCGTCACGGTAAACACCGGGAAGTTATCCACTTCGTTGTAATAGCCGGTGTGGTCGCCGTAAGGGCCTTCTGGCGCCAGTTCACCCTGCTCAATGTAACCTTCCAGCACAATTTCTGCACTGGCCGGAACTTCGAGATCGTTTGAGATACACTTCACGACTTCCGTTTTCGTTCCGCGCAGCAGGCCTGCAAAGGCATATTCCGAGAGCGTATCCGGTACGGGCGTGACGGCCCCGAGAATGGTGGCCGGATCGGCGCCGAGCGCGACAGACACCGGGAAACGTTCACCCGGACGCGCAGCACACCACTCCTGGAAATCGAGCGCGCCGCCGCGATGCGACAGCCAGCGCATGATGAGCTTATTCTTGCCAATCAACTGCTGGCGGTAAATACCAAGATTCTGGCGCTCTTTGTGCGGACCGCGCGTGACGGTCAGTCCCCAGGTGATCAGCGGCGCGGCATCTTCCGGCCAGCACTGCATGATAGGGATTTTAGTCAAATCAACCGCATCGCCTTCCAGCACCTTCTGCTGGCAGGGCGCGCCGCGCAGGCGTTTGGTGGGCATGTTTAGCACCTGCTTAAACTGCGGCAGCTTGTCGAACAGATCGCGGAAGCCTTTCGGCGGCTCCGGCTCTTTCAGGAAGGCCAGCAGCTTACCGACTTCGCGCAGGGCCGTGACGTCTTCCTGCCCCATCCCCAGTGCGACGCGACGCGGTGTACCAAACAGGTTGCACAGCACCGGCATGGCGTACCCTTTCGGATTTTCAAACAGTAATGCGGGGCCACCGGCACGCAGGGTGCGGTCAGCAATTTCTGTCATCTCCAGATAAGGATCAACAGGAAGTGTTATACGTTTGAGTTCACCCTGCTTTTCCAGCAGCGTCAGGAAGTCGCGGAGATCGTGGTATTTCATGCAGTTAATCATGGCCTCTCTGTAAGCGCTTCATTATACGGCGTAAGACTGCTTGATGCTGTAATTTTGTTAAATTAGCGTGAAGTTATGCGTTCTGTCCCATTTTCGCCCATTATAATCAACTTAGCGATCCCGCCAGGGTTTTGATATGCTTGCGCCCCGAACTAAGGGAAAGAGTGATTATGCAGGCCTGGTATTTACTGTATTGCAAACGCGGGCAACTTCAGCGCGCGCAGGAACATCTTGAACGTCAGTCAGTCAATTGCCTGACGCCCGTGATCACGCTTGAAAAAATGCAGCGCTGGAAGCGCACAACCGTTAGCGAGCCGTTGTTCCCGAACTACCTGTTCGTGGAGTTCGATCCGGAGGTGATCCACACCACCACCATCAGCGCCACGCGCGGCGTCAGCCATTTTGTACGCTTCGGCGCTCACCCCGCGACGGTTCCCTCATCGGTCATCCACCAGCTGTCGATTTATCAGCAGCCCGAAGACCTTACCGACCCGGAAACGCCCTACACGGGCGATAGCGTCGTGATTACCGAAGGGGCTTTCGAAGGCCTGCAGGCGATTTTTGCCGAGCCGGACGGGGAAGCGCGCTCTATGCTGTTGCTTAATCTGCTGAACAAGCAGGTGCTGCAGAGCGTTAAAAACACCGACTTCCGCAAACTTTAAACGTTTATCCCAAACAGATTACGCACGTTGTCATCCGTCTGTGCGGAAAGCCAGTGCGGATCCTCTCCGCGCCACGTCGCGACGCGCTCAACTATGTGCCCCAGATAAGCGGGCTCATTGCGTCGCGATGCCGGTTTGGGTTGCATATCGCGCGGGAGCAGATAGGGCGCATCCGTTTCAAGGAGCAACCGGTCAGCCGGGATCGCGGGTAGCAGCTCCCGAAGCTCAAGCCCGCGGCGCTCGTCGCAAACCCAGCCGGTAAAGCCCAGATAAAGCCCGCGTTCCAGGCACTCCAGCGCCTCCTGCCTTGAGCCGGTGAAGCAGTGCAGCACCGCGCCGGGCAGTTTCTCGAGCCACGGTTCCAGAAGCGCCAGGAAACGCTCATGCGCGTCGCGGCAGTGCATAAATACGGGCATTTCAAGCTCTGCCGCCAGCGCAAGCTGGGCAGTGAATGCCTTTTCCTGCTCTTCAGGCGTGGAAAAGTTACGGTTGAAATCGAGGCCGCATTCGCCAATCGCCACCACTTCTGGTCTCTTCGCCAGCCTGCGCAGGGTTTCCCCGCTTTCCGGGGTCCACTGGCTGCTGTCGTGAGGATGCACGCCAGCGGTAGACCAACAGCGTTCGTAGCGTTGCGCCAGCTGCTGTGCCTGCACGCTCTCATGCAGGTTGGTGCCCGTCAGCAGCAGCCCTTTCACCCCAGCGGCAAACGCGCGCGCAACCACCTCATCACGATCTTTCGCAAACTGCGAGCTGGTCAGGTTGAGTCCGATATCAAACATGCGAATCCCCATATAACAACCGCCCTGACGGGCGGCTGGTTTTACTCTTCAGTGGTCTTGTCGGAGGTATCGTCTTCGTCATCCGACCGACGCCCTTTACCCACGTAGAAACGTGAGAAGAAGACACCGACCTCAAACAGGCAGTACATCGGTATGGCCAGCAGCGTCTGGGAGAATACATCCGGCGGGGTCAACAGCATGCCGACCACGAAGGCGCCGACCAGGATATACGGACGCTTCTTACGCAGGTCATCCGGTGTGGTTACCCCTACCCAGCAGAGCAGCACAATGGCCACCGGCACTTCGAATGCCACGCCAAACGCCATAAACAGCGCCATCACAAAGCTAAGATAGCTGGCGATATCCGTCGACACCTGGACGCCTTCCGGCGCGGTATGCGTCAGGAAGCCGAAGGCCAGCGGGAAGACAACGAAATAGGCAAACGCCATGCCGATATAGAACAGCAGCGAACTGGATACCAGCAGCGGAATGACCAGCTTGCGTTCGTGCTTATACAGTGCCGGCGCCACAAAGGCCCACACCTGGTACAGAATGACGGGCGCAGAGGCAATCAACGACACCCAGAAGGTCAGCTTGATGGGGGTAAAGAACGGGGAAGCAACGTCTGTTGCAATCATCGTTGCGCCCAGCGGCATCTGCTTGATCAGCGGCGCAGAAACCACCTGGTAGATATCGTTGGCGAAATAGACCAGGCATAGAAAAATAACGAGAACCGCAATAATGCAGTTTAACAGGCGCTTACGCAGCTCTATGAGGTGCGTAATCAGCGGTTGAGTATCATCTACAGCCATGTTTACGCTTTATCACTCGACGAGGGGGATGATTCGGAAACGGGCGCGGCGGGTTTTGCCTCGGCAGCGTTAACCACGGGCTTTTCTGGCTGCACCTGTTTTTTCACTTCGGTTTCCTGCGGCGTCTGTTCAGGCGCAGCAGCCTGATGTTCAGCGCTGGCAGGCGTGACGCCCTCACGCTGTTCTTCGCTGCCCTTCACCACCGGGTTATGGATGGTGTTCGCTTCGTCGCTCACTTTTTCAGGATCGTTGATGCTATAGGAGCGCTTCATGGATTCCGCCGCTTCGCGCAGCTCATCCATTGACGCTTTCAGTTCCGGCGTCAGGTTATCCATGCTCGCCTTCTCAACCTTTTTCAGGCTTTCCTGAAATTCCTGCAGCTTAAGCTCCTGGGCCAGTTCATTCTGAACGGTCGATGCCAGCGATCTCAGCGCACGAACCCAGCCCGCAACGGTTTTCACTGCCACCGGCAGACGCTGAGGCCCCAGCACGATCAGGCCAATCACAAAGACCAGCAGGAGCTCACTAAAACCAATGTCGAACACGACTTACACCTGCTCTTTATCGTGGCGTTTAGCGTCTTCCTTTTTGGCTTCTTCTTGCTTGTCGGTGATGGATTTAGCAGTAAAGTCAGCGTCCTGGCTGGTTTTATCCTGCCTGCTCTCATCATCGCTCATCGCTTTTTTGAAGCCTTTGATAGACGCGCCCAGATCGGAACCAATAGAACCGAGCTTTTTGGTGCCAAACAGCAGCACGACGATGACGGCAATGATCAACAATTGCCAGATACTGATACCACCCATACATGTTCCTCAGGGATAGATGATTAATAAGTCAGGTCGCATTATACGTATGCGACCTGTCGATAGCGACGCAAACTCAGCGCGTTTTTCGCCATCCGGCAAGCCAGACAACCACCCCGGCGGCCATCAGCCAGGCGGGCATCATCTGCCACTCCGGGCGGTTGATCAGCAGCAGCGTACCGCTCAGCAGCAGCGTTGCGCCAATTCCAAAGAGATAGCGTGACTGGCCCTGACGAACACGGCTGGACTGAAGTTCGCGAGCGATTTTATCCATGCTGTGCTGAAGGTTCTTGCTCTGACGCAAACTGTCATAAACCAGTTCAGGAATTTCAGGCATTTTTTCTATCCAGAACGGGCCTTTCTCTTTCAGCGAGCGCACCAGCGCCGGAATGCCAACCTGATCCTTAATCCAGGATTCCAGGAAGGGTTTCGCGGTCTTCCACAAGTCTAACTGAGGATAGAGCTGTCGGCCTACACCCTCAACGTAAAGTAGTGTTTTCTGAAGTAAAACTAGCTGTGGCTGAACCTCCATATTAAAGCGGCGAGCCGTGTTGAACAGGTTCAACAGCACATGTCCGAAGGAGATTTCCGCCAGCGGTTTTTCAAAAATCGGTTCGCAAACGGTCCGGATCGCAAACTCGAACTCTTCGACGTTGGTGTCCGGCGGCACCCAGCCGGAATCGACGTGCAGCTCGGCCACCTTACGGTAGTCGCGGTTGAAGAACGCGATGAAGTTCTCGGCCAGATACCGTTTATCTTCTTTATTCAGCGACCCCACAATCCCGCAGTCGATACCGATATACTTCGGATCCTCAGGGTGCTCGTAGCTCACGAAGATATTGCCCGGGTGCATGTCCGCATGGAAAAAGCTGTCGCGGAACACCTGGGTGAAGAAGACCTGCACGCCACGCTCGGCCAACAGCTTCATGTTCGTTCCCTGCTTCTCCAGGGCCACCACATCCGAAACCGGAATACCGTAGATACGCTCCATCACCATCATGTTCTGGCTGCAGTAGTCAGAATAGACTTCAGGGACATAAAGCATCGGGCTGTTTTCAAAGTTGCGACGCAGCTGAATAGCGTTTGCCGATTCGCGCAGCAGGTTAAGCTCATCAATCAGCGTTTTTTCATATTCCCGCACCACTTCCATCGGGCGCAGTCGGCGGCCATCAGGTAATAAACGCGGAACCCAACGGGCCAGACGGTAAATCAGCTTCATGTCGGCTTTGATGATCGGCAGAATATCCGGGCGGATCACCTTAATTACCACCTCTTTGCCGTTTTCTTTCAGACGCGCAGTGTGCACCTGAGCAATAGAAGCCGACGCCAGCGGTTCTATTTCGAAATCGTCAAACCAGGTTTCAACGGGAAGATTACCCATCGCCTCTTCGATCTGTTTCTTCGCCCTCACCCCGTCAAACGGGGCAACACGGTCCTGCAGCATCGCCAGTTCATCGGCAATGTGCGGCGGAAAGAGATCGCGGCGGGTCGACAGCATCTGCCCGAACTTAATCCATACCGGGCCAAGCTCCTGCAGCGCCAGGCGCAGGCGTTCGCCAAGCGGCTGACCTTTATGGCGGTTAGGCATCCAGAACAGCATCCGCCGCCAGATACGAAGCGGCAGCGTGATACGCATTTTAGGGATAAGCTCGTCGAGCCCGTAGCTCAAAAAGGTACGAATAATGAAGTAGAGGCGCCGAATTTCACCAGGCGTCATTTGCCCTCCAGTTTTTCCAGCCGTTTGGTTAACGCATCAACCGCACGTTCAACAGCCGCGGTTTCTTCCGCAAACCATGCCACTTCCAGCGGTCCGGGGGCCATTCGCCACTCTTCAGTCAGTACTTCCGCCGCATAGCGTTGCTGACGTAGCAGGCTTTTACGCGCAAAGGACGCGCCACCATGAAGAACCTTCCCGATGCCTTCCGCGGCAATGTCGCCGATAAACGGCGCGAGCAGCTCTGCCGGATCAAACTCCGCCAGATCGGTAAGCGCAACGAAGTTCTGCACGACCTGAATGTCGCCTTCCACTTCCAGCTCACCGCTGCGGATAAGTGCCGTTAATTGCTGGCGATCGCGCAGTTTTGGCAGCACGCTCATGTGCGTGATGACCGAGCAGTCGGCGTCACCTTCCCACGCCCCCAGAACGTCAAGCTGGCGTTCGCTGAAGACCAGCACCAGCGGCGTCGAGAACTCTTTTAAAACAATGCGTAATACCTTCCCGTTTAGCCGCTGACGCGCAGCTTTCAGCGCTGGTGCACGATAGAGAAAGGCATTCAGTACGTTTTCGATACCTGCGGAGACTAAGGGTTTAAAGGGCACGGGACACCTCCACTCAGAACTTGTAACCGCGATGCAGCGCGACGACACCCGCCGTCAGGTTGAAATATTCAACGTTCTCGAATTCAGCATCCTGCATCATGGCTTTTAAGGTGTCTTGATCCGGGTGCATACGGATAGATTCCGCCAGATAGCGATAGCTTTCCGCGTCGTTAGCCACCAGCTCACCGATGCGCGGCAGCACGTGGAAGGAATAGGCGTCGTAAGCTTTGCTCAGCGGCTCGATAATCGGTTTGGAGAATTCGAGCACCAGCAGGCGTCCACCCGGCTTCAGCACGCGATACATGGAGCGCAGCGCTTTTTCTTTATCGGTCACGTTACGCAGACCGAAGGAGATCGTGATGCAGTCAAAGGTATTATCCGGGAACGGCAGCGCTTCGGCGTTGGCCTGCACATATTCCACATTCCCCACCACGCCGATGTTACGCAGCTTTTCGCGGCCCATTTTGAGCATGGAGTCATTAATATCGGCGAGGACAACGCGCCCGGTTTCGCCCACCAGACGAGAGAATTTCGCGGTTAAATCGCCCGTACCACCGGCTAAATCCAGCACCGTTTGTCCACGACGCACGCCGCTACAGTCGATAGTGAAGCGCTTCCACAAGCGATGAATGCCGAACGACATCAGGTCATTCATCACATCGTACTTCGCCGCCACGGAATGAAATACGTGGGCCACCATGTCAGCTTTCTGCGCTTTGGCGACAGTCTGAAAGCCAAAGTGCGTTGTGTCTTGTGAATCGTCAACCATCTCAGAGCCTGCTTATCAGTAAAATGTTCGTGAAGTGTAACAGATTGGGCGCAATTGCCCTACGTTTCAACCACCGCGAAAGAAACGCGCTGGGCGTTCGTTCGGTGATAAATCGGCCGCTAACGCATTGTCTTCACTGTTTGTCTTTTGTTCTTCTGCCCCTTCACGCAGGCGAAACTCGTCATCCTGGGCGGTAGCCTGTTCAACCAATTCCGGATTAATCTCGCGTTTCACCTCAACCCCCAGGCTTCGGAATGATTCGGCCTGCGCCAGAAGATTGCCACGTCCTGAGGCGAGTTTTTTCATCGCCTGACGGTAGTTATCCTGCGCGCGGTCCAGGCTCTGCCCGACTGAGGACATGTCGTCCACGAAGAGGCGCATTTTGTCGTACAGCTTGCTGGCGCGGTCGGCAATCTGCTGCGCGTTGCGGCTCTGGTGCTCGTAGCGCCACAGGTTCGCAATGGTGCGTAAGGCCACCAGCAGCGTGGTGGGGCTGACCAGCATAATATTATTTTTGAGCGCTTCGGTGATGAGTTCAGGCTGCCTGTCGAGTGCCAGCAGAAACGCGGGCTCTACCGGAATAAACATCAGGACATAGTCCAGCGAGCGCAGCCCCGGTAGCTGCTGATAGTCTTTCCTGCCGAGCAGGCGAATATGATTACGCACCGAGGCAATGTGCTCCTGCAGCGCCGATTCTCGGGTGTAGTCATCCTCCGCATTGAAGTAACGCTCATACGCCACAAGCGTCATTTTGGCGTCAATCACCACATCTTTGCCCTGCGGCAGCCGCACAATCACATCCGGCTGCATTCGCGAGCGGGCATCGTTTTCGATACTCACCTGCGTTTCGTATTCATACCCTTCCCGCAGGCCAGAGGCTTCCAGGACGCGGGTCAGCACCACTTCTCCCCAGTTGCCCTGGGTTTTGTTATCCCCTTTAAGCGCGCGGGTGAGGTTGACCGCCTCCTGCGCCATCTGGGCATTCAGCTGCTGGAGATTGCGGATTTCATGCGCCAGGGTGTGCCGCTCTCGGGCTTCCTGACCAAAGCTGTCCTGTACCTGGCGGCGGAAGCCGTCCAGCTGTTCACGCAGGGGCGTCAGCAGGCTGTTCAGGCTCTGGCGGTTCTGCTCGTCAACGCGGCGGTTGCTGTGCTCAAAAATACGGTTCGCGAGGTTTTCAAACTGTTCGCTGAGGCGCTGCTCGCTGTTGATCATCTGGCGGATTTTATCTTCCGCATGCAGTTGAGTGGATTCCAGACGGGTGGTCACTTCGCGGAGATCGGCCTCCAGCGAGGTGTTGATATCTCTCAGGTTGCGCAGCTCGTTGTTGAGTAACTCGCACTCCTCTCGCCAGTGATCACTCAGCGCAAGCTGCTGCTTTGCCGCGCTTAATTCGGCGACGATCTCTTCGCGTTCAGCCAGCTGATCGGCCTTCTGCTGTGCATGCTGATAGCTGGAAATGAGCCAGCCTATCGCCACGCCCGCCAGCGCAATCACCGCATAAATCAGGACTGAGATATCCACAATGCCCCCTGCATCAACGTATTACCCGCACAAAATAAGATTGTGCTGTATAAACGTCCAGTTTGAAAGGGTTTTCCTGCGAGGCGCTACGCAAAAAATAAAGGCCGAACGTGTCGGCCTTTGATTTCGAAAGGAGAGGATTAGATCAGGCGACGCGCGGCTTCAACCACGATTTTCACCGCATGACTTTCGGTCTGCTTCATGGTTTCAGCGTTCGGGATTTCCTGCTGAGTACGGTTGACGATAACGCCCGCCACCATACCGGCACGCAGGCCCTGGCTTGCGCACATGGTCAGCAGCGTGGCGGATTCCATTTCGTAGTTCATCACGCCCATGGACTGCCACTCTTCCATAGAGCCTTTGAAGCGGCTTACCACGCGGCCAGAGAAGGTGTCGTAACGCTCCTGACCTGGATAGAAGGTATCGGACGAAGCGGTTACACCCACGTGCGTGGTGGCGCCAACGGATTTCGCGGCTTCAACCAGCGCGGTGGTACATTCAAAGTCTGCTACTGCCGGGAATTCCATCGGCGCAAAGTGCAGGCTTGCGCCATCCAGACGCACGGACGCGGTCGTGACCAGCACGTCGCCCACGTTGATGTGCGGCTGAATAGCACCGGTCGTACCGATACGCAGGAAAGTACGAATGCCCAGCTGTGCCAGCTCTTCAACAGCAATAGACGTAGACGGGCCACCGATACCGGTAGAACACACGATCACGGCTTTACCATCCAGCTCTGCGCGCCAGGTGGTGAATTCACGATGGGCTGCCAGCTTAACCGGCTTATCCATCAGCGCGGCGATCTTTTCCACACGCTCCGGATCGCCAGGGACGATAGCGAGCGTAGCCCCTTGTAAATCGTTTTTAGTGAGGCCGAGATGAAAAACATCAGACTTAGACATAGGTGACTCCTCTGTGGGTCGGTTAGTCAGAAGAAGTAAAACGGTACTTTACAGAAGCAGTAAGCATAATTTCGTGACGCATCTCACCATGAATGAAAATGATTGCATCGAATTTCCATCAAAAAGTGATTTGCATCACATTAACAAGTTATATCGTCAGGTGCTGCACAAAAGATAGACCGTTTAAGGCACTGTGAGTTGTTAACCTGGTGTCTATATTTACCTTTGCGCTAACTCATTGGTACGGAGAATGCCATGACTGAAAAAACCGGTTTTGCACCTGCTGCGGCCCCGCATGCCTCAACCATCGTCTCAACGTCTGAAGATGCCATCGCCGCAGGTGAGACCTCTATTCCCACGCAGGGAGAGAACATGCCTGCTTACCACGCACGACCAAAATCGGCAGACGGCCCGCTGCCCATCGTGATCGTGGTTCAGGAAATTTTCGGTGTTCACGAACACATTCGCGACCTCTGCCGCCGGCTGGCGCTGGAAGGCTATCTGGCCGTTGCGCCAGAGCTCTACTTCCGTCAGGGCGATCCGAACGATTACAGCGATATTCCCACCTTGCTCAGCAACCTGGTCAGCAAAGTCCCGGATGCGCAGGTGCTGGCCGATCTCGACCACGTCGCCAGCTGGGCGGCGCGCAACGGGGGCGATCCCCATCGTCTGCTGGTCACCGGTTTCTGCTGGGGCGGACGCATCAGCTGGCTGTATGCCGCGCATAACCCGCAGCTTAAAGCCGCTGTGGCCTGGTACGGTAAACTGGTAGGTGAAAAAACGCTCAATTCACCGAAACATCCCGTGGATATCGCCACGGAGCTGAATGCCCCCGTATTAGGGCTGTATGGCGGTCAGGACACCGGTATTTCGCTGGATTCGGTAGAGACCATGCGCCATGCGCTCCGTGCGGCCAATGCGAAGGCGGAGATCGTGGTGTATCCGGATGCCGGGCACGCGTTTAACGCGGATTATCGTCCGAGCTATCACGCGGAATCAGCCAAAGACGGCTGGCAGAGAATGCTGGCGTGGTTCAGCCAGTACGGCGGTAAAAAAGCGTAAAAAAAAGCCCGGTGGCGTCTACGCCTTACCGGGCCTACGCATCATCAAGCCTGACGCAAGTTTTGCGCCGCCTTCACCATGTTCGCCAGCGCGGCACGCGTCTCCGGCCAGCCGCGAGTTTTCAGGCCGCAGTCCGGGTTCACCCACAGACGCTCTGCCGGAATGCGCTGGGCCGCTTTTTTCAGCAGCGACTCAATCCACTCCACGCTCGGCACGTTCGGAGAGTGTATGTCGTACACCCCCGGACCGATTTCGTTCGGGTAGTCGAACTCTTCAAACGACTCCAGCAGCTCCATGTCTGATCGCGAGGTCTCGATGGTGATCACGTCAGCGTCCAGCGCGGCAATCGAATCCATGATGTCGTTGAATTCGCAGTAACACATGTGGGTGTGGATCTGGGTGTCGTCCTTCGCCACTGCGGCGTTGATGCGGAACGCTTCCACGCCCCACTGCAGGTAAGCATCCCAGTCGCTGCGGCGCAGCGGCAGACCTTCGCGCAGGGCCGGTTCGTCAATCTGGATGATGCCTATGCCTGCGGCTTCCAGATCCGCCACTTCATCACGGAGCGCCAGCGCGATTTGCTTCGCGATGGTCTCGCGGGTCACGTCCTCACGCGGGAAGGACCAGCAAAGAATGGTCACCGGACCGGTGAGCATGCCTTTTACCGGCTTGTCGGTCAGGGACTGGGCGTACTTCGCCCACTCAACCGTGATCGGCTCCGGGCGGCTGACGTCACCGATGACCACCGGCGGCTTGACGCAGCGGGAGCCATAGCTTTGCACCCAGCCGTTCTGGGTAAAGACGAACCCGTCCAGGTGTTCACCGAAGTATTCCACCATGTCGTTACGCTCGGCCTCGCCGTGCACCAGCACGTCCAGTCCCAGCCGCTCCTGCTCGATAATCGCCTGCTTGATGTGTTCGGCAATCCCGGTGCGGTAGTGATTCGCATCCAGATTCCCCTTTTTGAAGTCCAGACGCAGGCCGCGGATTTCGGTGGTCTGCGGGAAGGAACCGATAGTGGTGGTTGGCCACGCGGGCAGGTTGAAGCGGGCGCGCTGGGCTTCGGCACGGACTTCATACGGGCTCTGGCGCTGGCTGTCCTGCGCGGTGATGGCCGCCAGACGTTTTTCCACCGCCGGGTTGTGCACGCGAGCCGAGTGGCGGCGCGCCTGGATTGGTGCACTCCATTCGCGAATCGCCGCCGTGTCGCCGCTGTTCAGCGCATCGCGCAGCAGCGCCAGCTCTTCACATTTTTGCAGGGCGAAGGCAAACCAGCTTTTTACTTCAGGGGCGAGACGGGTTTCCACGCTCAGATCGATCGGACTGTGCAGCAGCGAGCAGGACGAGGCCACCCACAGCTCACGTTTGCCGACGATGTCTTTAATTTGTGCGTATTTCTCGGTCAGATCGGCGCGCCAGACGTTACGGCCGTTGACCAGACCGGCGGAGAGCAGCCAGTCTGCTGGCAGGCGCTTGTGCAGTTCTGCGACGTCATCTTTGCCGTGCACCAGGTCAACGTGCAGACCCTGCACCGGCAATCTGGTGATGGTGCTGAGGTTCGGCGTCACACCTTCAAAGTAGGTGGTAAGCAACAGCTTCACCTGTCCGTTGAGTGCATCGTAAGCCGGTTTGAAAGCATCAAGCCAAACCTGAGGCAGTTCGAGCACCAGCGCGGGCTCGTCGATTTGCACCCACTGAATGCCGCGCTTGCCCAGCTCAATCAGCACCTGCTTATAGACCGGCAGAATATCCTTCAGCAGGCTGAGCCGGTCAAACGGCTCGCCTTTGACTTTCCCCAACCACAGATAGGTCACCGGCCCCAACAGTACGGGTTTCACCTGGTGGCCCAGCGCCAGCGCTTCGTCCACTTCATCCAGAAGCTGCGTCCAGTTCAGCCTGAACTGCTGACCTTTTACGAACTCCGGCACCATATAGTGATAGTTAGTATTAAACCACTTGGTCATTTCCGCCGCTGCCGCTGGCTCACCCGTTGGCGCACGGCCACGGCCGATGCGGAACAGGGTATCGATATCTACCGATCCATCGTTGTTCTGATGACGAGCCGGCACGTTGCCAAGCAGCAGGCTGGTCGTCAGAACATGGTCGTACCAGGCGAAATCGCCCACCGGCAGCAGGTCAATTCCCGCCTGCTTCTGCTGCGCCCAGTGACGGGCGCGCAGCTCGCGCCCCACTGCCAGCAGTTCTTCACGGGTGGCGTTCCCCGCCCAGTAGCTTTCTTGCGCTTTTTTCAGCTCGCGACGCAGGCCAACGCGAGGGAAACCGAGAGTGTGATTGCGGATTGTCATGGTATGCCCCTTGTGAAATTTGTTATTTAGACGTCCAGATGTTTACACTTCTATAATTGGCAGGTACTGTATATTCCTCAAGCGCAAAATGTTCATGGCGAAGTGAAGGACTTTCATGATCGAGATAAAACACCTGAAAACGCTGCAAGCGTTGCGGAACTGCGGATCGCTCGCGGCAGCGGCGGCCACGCTGCACCAGACCCAGTCCGCCCTTTCTCACCAGTTCAGCGATCTGGAACAACGCCTCGGCTTCCGTCTTTTTGTGCGTAAGAGCCAGCCGCTGCGCTTTACGCCGCAGGGCGAAATTTTGCTTCAGCTGGCGAATCAGGTTCTGCCGCAGATCGCCAGCGCGCTGCAGGCGTGTAACGAACCGCAGCAGACCACGCTGCGTATCGCCATTGAGTGCCACAGCTGTATTCAGTGGCTGACCCCCGCGCTTGAGAACTTCCGCCAGAAGTGGCCGCAGGTGGAGATGGACTTTAAATCCGGCGTGACGTTTGACCCGCAGCCCTCGCTGCAGCAGGGCGAGCTGGATCTGGTGATGACGTCCGATATTCTGCCGCGCAGCGGCCTGCACTATTCGCCGATGTTTGATTATGAAGTACGCCTGGTACTGGCGCCGGACCATCCGCTGGCGACCAAAACGCGCATCACGCCGGAAGACCTGGCGACGGAAACGCTGCTGATTTACCCGGTTCAGCGCAGTCGTCTGGATATCTGGCGACACTTCCTGCAGCCCGCGGGCATCAGTCCGCAGCTAAAAAGCGTGGATAACACCCTGCTGTTGATTCAGATGGTGGCGGCCAGAATGGGTATCGCGGCGCTGCCGCACTGGGTGGTAGAGAGCTTTGAACGCCAGGGCCTGGTGGTCACCAAAACCCTGGGTGAAGGACTGTGGAGCCGGCTGTACGCCGCCGTGCGCGATGGCGAGCAGCGTCAGCCGATTACGGAGGCGTTTATTCGCTCAGCGCGGAACCACGCGTGCGACCATCTTCCGTTTGTGCGGAGCGCGGAGCGACCCAGCGTCGATGGACCCACAGCGAAGCCAGGATCACCGCTCCCCCAATAAGGAAGCTTGGCCAGTGCGGCTGTTGCTGCCAGATGGCAAGGTTGACCAGCAGCCCTGCAGGAACATGTACGTTGTTCATGATCCCGAGCGTACCGGCGTCGACCTGCGTCGCGCCGTAGTTCCACATGAAGTACCCCAACCCGGAAGCCACGACGCCCAGCCAGATCAGCACGCTCCACTGTACGGTGGTGGTAGGCAGCTTTTGCGGGTTACCCAGCATAAACCACGCCGCCACCGCGACGATCGCGGCCCCCATGTAGAACCACGCAAACGCGTTATGCTGGGGCATCGGACGGGTTTCCATCAGGCGTTTGTAGCCCACCATGCCGATGGCGAAGCTGATGTTGGCGAGCTGGACGAACATCAGCCCGGTCCAGAAGTGATCGCTCACTTTGTCGTAGCGAATAATTGCCGCGCCAATCACCGCCAGCGCCGCACTCAGCAGATATCCCCAACGCAGGCGGCGCTTGCTAAGCAAATCGTAGATCAGCGTGATATAGAGCGGTGTTAGCACGGTGAACAGCAGGAATTCCGAGACGGACAGGTAGACATAAGCCCGGAAGCTGAACAGGTACATGATGCCGAGCTGCATCGCCCCCACCAGCATGTACAGCACAATCGTTTTCAGCGACTGCCCGCGCGTGCGCAGAAACGGCAGGAATACCAGCGCCGCCAGCCCCACGCGCATCAGCACCGAGAAGTAGCTGTCGACCGAACCGGCAAGGTATTCGCCAATCAGGCTAAAGGAGAAGGCCCACAGGATAGTGGTGATAATGAGTAGCGCCACAATGCTTGTCTCTCAGAAAGAAGGAGAGGCATTGTAGCGAACTCTTTAGTTGACAACTGAGCAATAAACAACCAAATGAAGATTATTCAAGGAACAGCTTGCGCAGGTATTTCGGTACCGCGTTGTCAGCGTTAGAACCAATCACCTCCAGCTCCGGGTGCAGATCTTTCAGACGCTGATGCGCGTTCTGCATGATGCAGCCCTTACCCGCCATCGACAGCATTTCAGCATCGTTCATGCCGTCACCAAAGGCGATACAGTCTTTCAGCTCGAAGCCCAGACGTTTCGCAACCGCTTCCAGCGCGTGCCCTTTGGAGACGCCTCCCGCCATCACTTCCAGACAGGTCAGGGTCGAGAAGCTGACATTAACGCGATCGCCCCAGCGGGCGTTGATCGCCTGTTCCAGCGGGAGTAGCTCTTCATGGCTGTCGCAGGTGAAGAACACCTTGCTGATCCCTTCCGGCTCCAGCAGGCCTGGCTCGTACAGGGAGTAGTTGAATACGGCTTCCTTGAAGAAACGCATTTCATCCGGGCGGTGGCGGTTCATGAACCAGTCATCGTCGCGGTAAACGTTCGTAACGATAGCCGGGTTGTTGTGCACCACGCTGAACAGATCGGCGGCAATATCGCGATCCAGGTTGTGGGTAAAGATCAGGTTGCCGTCGGTATCGTGCACACGCGCACCGTTGGAGGTGATCATGTACGATTTGATCTCAAGATTATCGCGGATCTGCCCCACGTCGACGTGGTGGCGGCCGGTGGCAAATACGAAGTTCACGCCACGGGCGGTCAGAAGCTTCAGGGTCTCTTTCGCGTAAGGCGACAGGGTGTGGTCAGGGGAAAGCAGCGTGCCATCTAAATCAGATGCAACAACCTGGTACATAGGGATTTCAACCTCTGGTGGAAAACAAAAATCAATTATGCCTGTTGAAAAATTCAACAATGGCGTTGAGCGCGACTGAGCGCATAGCGTCCTTTTCAAAAAGGATCTCATGGTACGCGCCGTTGATGACCAGCGGTTTTCCCCCTTCACAGGGGTGACCGGCGGCGGCGCGCAGTTCACAATAGCGGTCGTGCATGCGGTTATCCACCACACGCTCTTCTTCCGCCTGGATCAGCAGCGTTGGCGTGTCATCATCGCCCACGCCTGCCAGCACCTGCTCACCGGCCAGAATACCTTCCCGCACCCAGTGCCAGGTCGGGCCGCCGACGCGCAGGCGTGGTTCATCGGCATAAAAGCGCAGGTTGCGGCGATAACGCTGCCGACTGTGGGTTAAGACGTTGATGGCGAACGGCAGCGCGCGCCAGCGTCCGGTTCCGATGGCATAGCCTTCACGAATGCGCTGATGGCCCTCAGCCCAGTCGAGAAGATGGCGCACCATCCAGTCCGGGAAACGTATGACGATACCGTACATTGGCGCGGTCAGCGCAATGGCATCGCACTGGTGTTCATAACGCTGCAAGAACAGCGTCGATATCGCGCCCCCCATGGAGTGCGCGAGGATATATCGCTTACGCCAAGGGCCGGGCTGCACTTCCTGCTGCCAGAACGCGGCAAAATCGTCGACGTAATCGCTGAAGCGATCGACGTGCCCACGGTGCGTGTCCGGAAGCATGCGCCCGGACAGCCCCTGTCCACGGTGGTCGATGATCAGCACATCGAACCCCATATGGACCAGGTCGTAGGCCAGTTCGGCGTATTTAACGTAGCTTTCAATACGCCCCGGGCAGACCACGATGACCCGATCATTTTTTTCATTACGGAAACGAACGAAGCGTACCGGGATGCCCCCGACGCCCGTAAACGCATCTTCCTCACGCTGGCGCCAGAAATCGGTCAGCGGCCCCATGGAGAAAGCAGCAAATGCGTTTTCTCGTGTTTCCCAGTCCTTTTTCTGCTGAAACATTGGGTTTCTACTCACCTAAGCCAAGGAATATCGTTTTTTCGTAACCGGTCACAAAATGACTCAACAATAGCGTATTGTGGCATAAAAACAGACAATTCGGGAGTTTCAAATGACCTTCGAGTGGTGGTTCGCTTACCTGCTGACATCCATCATCCTTAGCCTTTCACCGGGCTCGGGCGCCATTAACACCATGACCACCTCCATCAACCACGGCTATCGCGGCGCGGCGGCATCCATTGCCGGTTTGCAGACCGGGTTGGGCATTCATATCGTGCTGGTCGGGATTGGTCTGGGCACCCTGTTCTCCCGCTCCGTACTGGCCTTTGAAGTGCTGAAATGGGCCGGGGCGGCCTATCTGATTTGGCTCGGCATCCAGCAGTGGCGCGCGGCAGGCTCCATTAACCTGAATACGCTCGCTCAGACGCAAAACCGCGGTCATCTGTTTAAGCGTGCGGTTTTCGTCAACCTGACCAACCCGAAGAGCATCGTTTTCCTCGCCGCGCTGTTCCCGCAGTTTATCGTGCCGCATCAGCCGCAGGTGATGCAGTACGTAGTGCTGGGCGCGACCACCATTATCGTCGATATTATCGTCATGATTGGTTACGCGACGCTGGCGCAGCGGATTGCGGCGTGGATTAAAGGGCCTAAGCAGATGAAGGCCCTGAATAAAGTCTTTGGTTCGCTGTTTATGCTGGTTGGCGCGCTGCTTGCGTCAGCGCGTCATGCTTAGCGAGAAATGATGAGATGAATGCCGAAGCCGGCGAACAGCGCGCCGGCGAAGCCGTCGATCCACTTCGCAATACGCTGGTAGCCGCGGCGCATCGCCGGTAAGGCGAACAGACTGGCCACGATGGTAAACCAGGCAAAGGTTTCAACGACGATCAGCAGGAAGATGCCCCAGCGTGCGCCCGCACCGACGCTATCACCCACAAACAGCGAGAACACGGAGCCGAAATAGATAATCGCTTTCGGGTTCGCCAGGTTGGTCAGCAGCCCTTTTACAAAGCTGCGGCCGCCCGTTGCCAGCTCGACCTTTGGCTCTTCCGGTTTTTTCTCTTCTTTTTTCAGCGCCCCGCGCAGCATCTGGTAACCCATCCAGCACAGGTACAGCCCGCCGCCGACCATAATGATGTTATGCAGCCAGGCCATCTTCGCCAGGATCAGGTTCAGACCGAGCAGCGCAACCGCCGCCCAGACCATAACGCCCATGGTGATACCGAGCACACCCATCATCGCCTCCTTGCGGGAGCGGCTGACGGCCGTTTGCGACACGAAGAAAAAGTCAGGTCCCGGGCTCATCAGCGCAACGATGTGCACTAACGCCACGGTGAGAAATAGCATTAACATAATTAGCTCGCGGGGAAATAATTCAGTGAGTCATCATCCTGGCACTTTTTCGCCCGGCTGACTACTCCTCATCATCACCATCAACGTGGGAACGGATGAGTGCCATAAACTCTTTACCGAAGCGCTCCAGCTTGCGCGTACCGACGCCGTTAACGCTGAGCATTTCGCTGGCGCTGAGCGGCATCTGCTCGGCCATCTCAATGAGCGTCGCGTCGTTGAACACCACGTATGGCGGGATGTTCTCTTCATCAGCGATGGCCTTACGCAGCTTGCGCAGTTTGGCGAACAGCTTGCGGTCGTAGTTGCCGCCGTACGATTTTTGCATCACCCGCGGCTTGAGGGCGACCACGCGCGGCACGGCGAGCTTCAGTTCAACGTCACCGCGCAGCACCGGACGCGCCGCTTCGGTCAGCTGAAGCGCGGAGTGCTGAGCAATGTTCTGTGTGGCAAAGCCGAGGTGGATCAGCTGACGAATAATGCTGACCCAGTGCTCGTGGCTCTGGTCCTTGCCAATACCGTAGACAGGCAGCTTGTCGTGGCCCATGTCGCGGATACGCTGGTTGTTGGCACCGCGCAGCACTTCCACCACGTAGCCCATCCCGAAGCGCTGGTTCACGCGGTAAATGGTCGAGAGCGCCTTACGCGCGTCCATCAGGCCATCGTACTGTTTTGGGGGATCCAGGCAGATATCGCAGTTACCGCACGGCTCCTGCCGTCCTTCACCAAAGTAGTTGAGCAGCACCAGACGACGGCAGGTTTGCGCTTCGGCAAACGCGCCCATCGCGTTGAGCTTGTGGCGCTCGATATCCTGCAACTGGCCCTGCGGCTTCTCTTCCAGACAGCGGCGCAGCCACGCCATATCGGCCGGATCGTAAAACAGCATCGCTTCCGCAGGCAGACCGTCACGCCCGGCGCGGCCGGTTTCCTGATAGTAGGATTCGATATTACGCGGAATGTCGAAGTGCACCACAAAGCGCACGTTGGGCTTGTTGATCCCCATCCCGAACGCCACCGTCGCGACGACGATTTGCAGGTCGTCGCGCTGGAATTTTTCCTGCACGTCGGCGCGGATGTGGTTCTCTAACCCGGCATGGTATGCCGCCGCGCTAAAGCCACGGTTTTGCAGACGCGCAGCGGTGTCTTCCACCTTTGCGCGGCTGTTGCAGTAGATGATGCCGGACTTGCCGCGCTGCTCCTGGACGTAGCGCAGGAGCTGATCCAGCGGCTTGAATTTTTCCATCAGCATGTAGCGGATGTTCGGGCGGTCGAAGCTGCTGACCTGAATATACGGGTCGTTCAGCCCCAGCAGGCGAACGATATCCAGGCGCGTGGTGTCATCCGCCGTGGCGGTAAGCGCCATAAACGGCAGCTCGGGGAAGCGCTGACGCAGCTGGCCGAGGGCGGCGTATTCCGGGCGGAAATCGTGTCCCCACTGGGAGATACAGTGCGCTTCATCCACCGCCAGCAGAACCGGATTCCAGTGCGCGAGATGGTCGAGGAAGTTATCCAGCATCAGGCGTTCCGGCGCGATATACAGCAGGCGGATCTGCCCGGTGCGGCACCCGGCCATCACCTCTTGCTGCTGCTCCCGGGTTTGCGTCGAGTTCAGACAGGCCGCCGCGACGCCGTTGGCGAGCAGTTGGTCAACCTGGTCTTTCATTAGCGAAATGAGCGGGGATACCACGACCGTCAGGCCGTTAAGCACCAGCGCGGGCACCTGATAACAGAGGGACTTACCGCCGCCGGTCGGCATCACCACCAGGCAGTCACGGCCTTGCAGCACCGTTTCAATGATGGTTTCCTGGCCAGGGCGGAACTGCTGGTAGCCAAAGGTTTCATGCAAAACCTGTTTAGCCAGCGACTCCTGATTCAATACTTCCGCCTGCGCCACGTTAACCCCATATGCCTGAAATGAAACAGGCGCTATTTTCAGCGCCTGAGAGAGAAACTTCAACGTTTAACGCAAAAACATTCGAGCAGCCTAGAGAATATCGTTCAGCATCACGCCCACGCCGACGCGGGTCTGGTTGAAGTTGTAATCGATAAGCGACTCGCCGTAACCGCTGTAGACCTGCGTATAGATACGAACGTGCTTCGTCATAGGATAGCTTAAGCCCACTTCCGCGCCGCCGTAACCGGTATTCCAGTTATACTGCCCCTTCGCGCTCAGTACGGCATCGCCCAGCTGATAGCCGACTTTGAGCTGGTAGTAGCCCATGTATTTGGTGATGTCCGGGTTGTCATCAGTGCTGCCGACCACATACCACGGCTTCACCTCCACCATCCAGTTACCGTTCTGCGCCATCAGGCGCGTATAGGCGCGGTTCCAGCTACGGGAAGTCGGATCGGAACGGCCGTTAGAATCATGGTTAAAGCCCACTTCGACGTCACGCAGCGTCCAGCCGGCGAATTCATAATCGGTTGCGAAGCCGAGGAACAGCTGCGGCTCGTAGTTGGTTTCGCGGAACGGCGAGGATTCCCCGCTGTTAGAGAGCTGCCACCAGGACTTCTGCGTGTAAGACGCACCGAGCACCGAGTTCGGCCCCAGAATGCCGCGCCAGAACGGGAACGCGAGGCTGAGCTGAAACTTCACCTCATCTTTACGCGCATTATCAGACCAGTTATAGGAGCTTATCGCCTCTTTGTTGAGGTCGCTGGTCTGGGTGTAAATCACGTAGTTGGTGTCGTACGGATAGAGCGTGAACGGATTGTCATGCTCCTGAAGAAGGTTCGCGATAATGCTACCGTGCACGGCAGGCTTATCATGCACCTCTTTAATTGTCGCTTCCTGCGCATAGGCTGTGAGGGGCAGCGAAATCGCCGCCAGTAACCAGGCCAGATACGTCCGCATCGGTGGTGTTCTCCTGCAAAAGAGTAAAATTACCTGAATAGTTATGTGGCGAACATTCTACAGACTTCTGCGACAACTGCTGCATCCTCGTTTCTGAAAGTAGCATTCCTTGTTGCTGAGGCATAAAATCAACATTTCGTTAACAATAAGGATGTGATGCCTCATGTCAGCCATGCTTACCGCCGAAGAAGTGTTAAAACTCGTGGGCGAGATATTTGTTTACCATATGCCGTTTAACCGTGCGCTGGGACTGGAGCTGGAGCGTTACGAGAAAGACTTTGCCCAGCTGAGCTTCAATAACCAGCCGATGATGGTCGGGAACTGGGCGCAAAGTATTTTACACGGTGGCGTGATTGCCTCCGCGCTGGACGTGGCGGCAGGTCTGGTCTGCGTGGGCAGTACGCTGACGCGCCATGACACCATCAACGAAGACGAACTTCGCCAGCGTCTGTCCCGTATGGGCACCATTGATTTGCGCGTCGACTATCTTCGCCCGGGGCGCGGAAACCGCTTCACCTGTACCAGCAGCCTGCTGCGCGCCGGGAATAAAGTTGCCGTGGCGCGCGTGGAATTACACAACGAAGAACAGGTTTATATCGCCAGCGCAACCGCCACTTATATGGTGGGTTGAGGCGGCAAAATCGGGTAAAATTGATTCACTTTTTTGTAACGGATTTTCCCGATGGATGCTAAACAGACGCGGCAGGGCGTTTTACTCGCCCTTGCCGCTTATTTTATTTGGGGTATCGCCCCGGCGTACTTCAAGCTAATCGCCTACGTTCCGGCTGACGAGATCCTCACTCACCGCGTCATCTGGTCTTTCTTCTTTATGATTGCGCTGATGAGCCTCAGCCGTCAGTGGTCGGGCGTCAAAACGCTGCTGCAGACCCCGAAGAAGATCTTCCTGCTGGCGCTCTCTGCCGTGCTGATTGGCGGTAACTGGCTGCTGTTTATCTGGGCAGTGAATAACCATCACATGCTCGAAGCGAGCCTGGGGTACTTCATTAACCCGCTGGTTAACATCGTGCTGGGGATGATTTTCCTCGGTGAGCGCTTCCGCCGGATGCAGTGGGTGGCGGTGATTCTGGCCTTCTGCGGCGTGCTGGTGCAGCTGTGGACGTTCGGCTCGCTGCCAATTATCGCCCTCGGTCTGGCGTTCAGCTTTGCCTTCTACGGCCTGGTGCGTAAGAAGATTGCGGTGGAAGCGCAGACGGGGATGCTGTTTGAAACCCTGTGGCTGCTGCCGGTGGCGGCGATCTATCTGTTCGGCATCGCCGACAGCGCCACCAGCCATATGGGCAGCAACCCGTGGTCGCTGAACCTGATGCTGATGGCGGCGGGCGTAGT
>OKVJ01000152.1_pt1 | contig 31094 bp, 39 predicted proteins | sample 1606921 | NCBI WGS metagenome assembly OKVJ01 (sample SAMN03281016, study PRJEB24777) | human gut metagenome | isolation source: fecal sample PR161 from 1 month old female Malay infant, caesarean...
TGCCGTCCCAGGTTGTTGACTGGATGTAGCTGCCGATTTTGGTGTTGTCGATAGTCCCTTCACCAATCACTGTATTTCGGATAACGGTCTGCCCGTTCTGGATAACAAAAGGCAGAGTCACTGCGCCGCCAGCCTGACTCATCACAGCGAAGCGGTCAGCAAGGAACAGAACCTGAGTCTGCATACCTGAAGGCGTATTCTGAACACCAATGCCCATTCCGGCTGCGTACTGGTTGCCATTGGAATCAACAGCGACCTTGATGCTGTACATCGCATTCAGGTTGTTATTGATGTCGGCTGTTACCTGGCTGTTCTGGACAATAGCCGCAGACTGACCGTTAACCGTGACCTTGAGCGAGTTTATTTGCGTAGCAGACGCCTGGGTGAAGTCAGCAAGTGTCTTCGACAAGTCCGTGACATTCGCCGTGTTTCCACCGGCACTGGAATCCAGAGTACGCAACGACTCAGCAACAGCCTTACTGGCATCTGCCATGACATTGTCGACTCGCTCTATACCGGCTTTATTATCACCATATTGCACACTCAGAAGGTTACGCTGGTTAACCTGAGCGAGCGTGCTGGTGATCAGCGCGATAGCGTTATTTTGAATTCCGCCGTTGGCCTTGTCCGTTTTCGCTCCCAGCTCTTCAAGGCGTGACGCCATTGACGAATCGAGGTCTGTGACAACCTGGCTAAGGTTGGTGATTGAAGCCGTATTCTGCGCACCGACTGCAGCAGCCGAATCAGCTTTATCAGAGGCGGCCTGTGTGGCTGCAGTCAACTGGCTTACAGCAGAAGCGCGCGCTTCAGTTTCCGTTGCTAAAGCCTGGCGAACATCAGTAATACCGGCTTCATTATCCGCAGTCTTTGCCTCCAGGCGGGTAACATCTGTAACGCGTGCCTCCGTCTCAGTGGCAATTACCTCCCGAAGTTGCTCGAATGTGGCAGAATTGGCGCCCTGCTGGGCGGTCTGACGGACAACGACATCTGCAATGGCCAGCGCGTTGCCGATAATGGCTTCCGCCGTCTGCTTATTCGAGCCAACCGCAGCCGCCAGGCCATCCGCGTTCTCCTTAATCGCATCAGACAGTTCAGCCAGTTTGTCACTGCTGGCCACGGCATCCTCGATCAGGTCCTTGAAGACTTCAGAGGTTTTAATGTCCTCCAGAATTGCATCTGTGATATCCGATACATCAACGCTGGCCTGGCCACGCACAAATTCGGTGTACCCGGATTCGTTTCCGCTGCGGTCCACCAGCTGCGCGCGGTACCAGAAAATTTGCCCCGCCTTAAGGCCCATCTGCTGATATTTTCGCTGCGGGTAAGGCACATCTGCCAGCAGCATCGCATCGTCTTCGGTACCGGTCAGACTGTACTGAATTTCCGTCTTCAGCGTGTCGTCCGTATTGCCCGGGAACCCCCAGTTCAGCTCGATACCGAACACCACGTTTTCAGACGCGATGAAACCCACCGGCTTCGGCGGATTCCCGTCCTTGCCCGTCAGCGTTTTCTCTTCTGAATACCCCCATCCGGACGAAATTTCAGCGGCATTGATGGCACGCACGCGCACCAGGTATCGTCCCGCATAAATGCCCGGAACATCGAACGATGTGGTGGAGCTGCGCGGCACATTGACCCAGTTCCCGTCATTGCGGCGCCACTGTGCTTCATAGGCGATGGCGTTCTTCGCCTGGTCCCAGCTGACGCGCATGGTCTGAACGTTCACATTCTGCTGAACCACAGAGAATGAATTGATGACGATGTTGGCTGGCGGGGACTGATTACCTGGCGGAATAACACTTATTGGCCGCTGGTCGATAATGGCACCGGTATCGATACGCGCATATTTATCCGGATCGTGCAAAGCGCCAGAAATCGAATACGTTCCGTCATTATTATCCGTAACGCTGATAACGCGATATTGCTGCGCGTAAAGCTCTTCGGACTCGACAATCCACACCGATTCCACTGCAGGTGTTTCGCTGTATGCCGTTGTCACGGTGATGGCCCGTCCGTTTACGCTCTGTATCGTCCTGCTCTGCGATGCGCCGGACGGAAGGTTAACCATCAGACGGCTTCCGGGAGCGGCTGCCGAATCACGATCAAGAGTGATAACGCGACCGTTAACCGCGCTGATGCGCCCTCCCATCACTTTTCCGGAAAGCAGCTCATCGGCAACCGCGATGATATAACCAGGCTGTGGGATCTTGCCGTCAAGACCTACATCGAACGACACGATGCGATCCTTGTTACTGGTGAAGATACCCCAGCGCCCCTTACGGTTTGCTTCTGACTGCCGGGTACAACCAATGGCTGTCATTTCGAGCTGGTTTGTGCCAAAGCGAGCAACGAGATCCTGTTCAAATACAGGCTCCATCGCATCCGCGTAGGCATTACCCGGATCGGACCAGGAAACCAGTGCTGTGGTATAGCGGGTTTTCGTGGTGCTGCCCGAATAGGTAAAGCGCCCATTAACCACGTTTGCACGCGTGTAGCTGTAATCCACATCGCGGGGCATATCCGCCAGCGCAACGATTTGATCGCCCCCCCAGTACGTCATGCCCCGGAATATCGCCGCAAAATCACGTAACACGGTATAGGCATCATTCCTCTCCTGCACATACACGTTGCAGGTATAGCGAGGCTCAGTGCCGCTACCGCCTTTACCATCAGGAACCGGCTGATCGCAATATTGCGCGACCTGGTAAAGCGTCCATTTATCAATATTGGCCGCCGTCAGGCGATTGCCCAGCCCAAAGCGGTCGCTCACCACCAGATCGTAAAAAATCCAGGCTGGATTATCCGTCCACGCCCACTTAAACGCCCCCGTCCATGTGCCGCTATAGGTGCGGGTCTCCGGGTCATACGTATCCGGAACGCGGATTACACGCCCTCGCGGTTCGCAGGATATTTGCGGGATAGAGCCGTTAAACTGGCTTGAGTCGAATTCGATGTACAGCAGCGCGGTATTTGGATAACGCAGTTTGGCGTCGATGACCTCTGTGTAGCTCTGCAGCGTCATCGTGTCGCCAATTTTCGCGCTGTTGGCATCCGCCGTGAGCTTACGCAGGCGCACCGTCCATGTGCTGCCTGCCTGCGGTAGGTCGACGCGATGGCTGCGTTCGTAGCCGGAAGTTGTCTTGCCGGTTACGCTGGTATTAAGTACCGTCTGCCAGGTGCCGCCATCGGTCTGTAGATCAATAGCGTAGTTAATTGAATAGCCAACCAGATCACCATCGTCCTCCTGTTTAAAAAGCGATGGCCACTTGAGGCGCAGGCGAACGGCTGACAGTTGCGTGTTCGTAAAGGTGTGCGTCCAGGCAGTGGTGCTTGATACTTCGGTGCCCACGCTGATTTCATTTTCGGTACCGGGGATACCCTGAATGTATTTTTGTGCCTGAGTCCCCGGGCGAAATTCCCACGCCACGCCGCTGAAGTTTTGCGATCCGTCTGCATTCTCCAGTGGCGTGCCGTCGAGATAGATATCTTTCGCCGTCAACTGTCCTGCAAATTCCCCCTCTCCCAGCGCAACAAGAATTTTGGCCTTCGCTACGGACTGGAGGTCGTCTGGTTGTTCAGTCGGGGTGCGGGAACTTGAGCTGCCGCCCTTGCGGCCTCTAATCGGAGTAGATATAGCCATATTGCGCCCATAAAAAAAGCCACCATGAGGTGGCTTATTGCAAGAGAAAATTAATCAGATATTTGTTTCGCTAAATGGGTTTACAAAATCAGCTTCTGCCTTGAAAAACTGACAATCACTGGAAGACGTTACTGATACTGGAATACCGGTATCTTCAATTTCATATAGCTTTGAATATTTATCAGAAACTTTGCCAGAAAACTTCTCGCGACAAATAACCTCTCCGCCACGGTTTACTATCACTGTCGCATTTCCGCCGATTAGGATTCCTTCATCAACACGATGCAGGCCTGAAATGGTCAATCTTAAATATTTCTTCATTGTTGATCCTCAACGTAAATCCCGGCAGAAATAATCGCGCCGCCTATGCGTCGACGGCCATAAAGAAGCGGTACCGGATACCCCTGCGCAGCGGTGTTTGTAACTCCGCCGAACGCATAAGAGGCGCGGTTATCTGAGCTCTGTTTGCTGGCCAGACCTGTAGCCTGAGGAGATAACATCTGAACTACACCCCCCAGCGTTATAGACGCACCAGCAGCAAACATCATATTGCTGGCAGCTATACTTAGACCTGGCATCCAAATCGATGCAATCACTAATACTGCGCCCAGGATAGTTTGAATCAAACCGGCTTTTTTACTCCCGATGATTACCGGGACAATGCGGATAACATCGCCGGTAACCGGGAAACCGAGGTCATCCACACCGATGTTTTTTTTACCCTTAAATACGGAGTATGTGAGCCCACGGCGCTGGCTGGAAATCATAAACTGCTCAAATCCAGGAACAGTCTTTGCGAGCGCAACTCCCGCCTCGCTTACGCGGGAAATCAGGCGGTGGTGAACTTTACCGAATGTTTTCCCGAGCACACCGCCAAGCTCAATGCGGGTCATTACTTCCTGCATGTTTCACCTGCCATTACATCTTTATAGCGAACGATCTTCATCGTGCGCTCCTGCCAGTATCCGCCATAAGGAACACGCTGGCTCAGATGTCCGTAAAGATGGTGCAGCAGCATGTTACCCTCCAGTAAAATCCCGGCATGATTCCACTTATCGGCCTGCACCTGCATGATGACGAGGTCCCCTTCCTGAGGTGGACCATCAAACTCCCTGAATCCGCATTCGTACCAGCACTCCTGATAGAAATTGTCCGGGTAGTCGTTTTCCCACCAGGGATAATCCACCCGGTAATCGTGAAGCTCGATACCGTGGGCCTGCCGGAAATAGCTCATTACCAGACCCCAGCAATCGAAGTGGCCAAGCACGAACGGACGCTCCACCAATGGCAGCTCCCCGCGTGGCTGAATGGTACGTAAATCCCCCTCTGGCCAGCTCACAATATGCCAGGGCAGCAGCGTTGCATCACACTGCGCCTTATCCAGCTCGCTGGCCTGTGTCGTCGCGTCAGGATGGCTGTGAACAATGGCCACCACCGTCCCCCAGTCTTCTGCCGCTGCGTAATCTTCGGGGGACAGGTGAAAATGTTCAGTCGGCTCTGCTGCGAGATTACGACAGGGAAAATAGCGCTCAACCCGGCTTTTCTGTGCTACCACGCCGCAGCACTCGCGCGGATATTCCGCTGCAGCGTGTGCCATGATGGCATCAATGGTTTTCTGGCGCATATCAGCTCCTGATAAGAGATGTACCCGGGAAACCACCGAACGGCAGCTCGTTGCTGTCCCCGTGCCGGAGCTTGCAGGCCGTCAGCGTGCCGTTGCAGACATCCAGCGAGGGATCGTCAACCGGATTATTGTTTTTGTCGAAATAGCGCGTTCCGGCATAGTCGCAGCCGTCGCCGGTCCGGTACTTGTTCCGGATGCACCAGCTGCATAACGAATGCAGCTGCCGCGTGGGTATCATCTGGCCCTGTAAATCCATCGGACTGGAAAGCGTAAATTCGACAACTTCATCCGTCTCGGTGCTTCTGGCATCGATATAAAAGACCTTCAGCTTTTCCTGTGACGGGTCTGCGGTGGGATTGCCCTGCGGAAAATTTCTGGCGTCCAGATACTGTGCCAGCGTGTCGTGGATACTCACTTTCGCCTGCAGCAGATCGTCATACGCCAGACAGAGCGCTGAGATCGAGCTGTCCAGGTTCGCCACACTCAGTTTTGGCTGTGGGCTGGTACCGTCCGTGGTCGCTTCAATACCCTCAACCTGACACGGCCAGGCTTTATACTCCTCCCCCTGCCACCAGATGGACTTCGCCGGAAGTTTATTCTCATCCCCGCCTGCAGCCTCAATCTCTTCCTGGGTATGCGCGATGTTATGTGCGTGGAAGCGGAGTACATCTGACATACCGAACGCTGTGCCATCGACAGAAAAAAGCCGGACTTCATTGCCCGGCTCGAGTTTTTGATAATCAGCATTAAGACTCATGGTGCAAATGCCTGTTCAAACGTTGCGGTTAAGGTTATCACTTTTACGTTTTTAACCACCTTTTTGAGCGTGTCAGCCTCGACACGCCACAGCGCGGTATCGCCGAAAGGCGGAGTGAAAATAAACGACTTCACTTTATGCCGCCGAAGGAAAGCATGAATTTCATTCGCTGTAGTCGGATCCCCTGAAAAGGAATATTCATAGGTGCGAATCTCATCATTCAGGCCGGAGCCGCTCACCTGTGCGTACCCGTCGCCGAACTGGACTTTCCTGACTGTGTCTTTGCTTCCCTCGGTGGGCTGGCTGGAAACCTTAATGCCCCAGGGGAATGTTTCTATCGTCATAACTGTTACCTGCGATTGTTCGCATTCCAGATAAGCCCACCGGGCTGGATTGCCCTGGCGATACCATCGTTGACAGATTTGTTAATCACCTGCTGATACGCCTTACCCAGCCTGTCTCCGTCGTTTTGCTGCTGTGCGTTACCGGAAGCATTCTCGACCGTCACCGGGGCATATACACTGACACCGAAAGGTGTTGCAGCTGGACCTGTTCCACCGCTCCCGACATACCCACCCGTGGCATACCCTTTCATCATCCGGTAAAGGTTGCCGACGCCGATCCGGCTGGTAGCTTCTTTGGTGAAGACAAACTCACCACGGTGAACGACACCTGCAGGCTCATATTTCCCGCCTGAACCGGTATAACCGCCACCTGCAAATCCCAGCGCGCTTGTCGCTGAACCCACCAGACCGGCCATCGCCTGCTTCATCAGGATCTGTGTCAGCATGGAGAGTGTGGATCGGGTAAAGTCACCCCAGTCAGCCTTTCCGCGCGTCAGCATGTCAGCCATATTTTGCCCGATGCCATCAAACGTACTGCTGGCAAACGACTTCATCTGGCCATAAGCATCAGAAGCAGAATCAACATAATCTGCCCATGCGGATTTGGCTCCGGATTGCCAGTCACCCCGAAGCTTATCCTGCTCGGCGTAATACGCATGCAGCCCCTGCAGCTCATTCTGATAACCGGCATCGTTCTCCGAGCCGCCACCATTTTTCCAGCCCTGAAGAAGCTGGGCCTCTTCATTGCGACGTTGTGCTGCACGACTGCTCATACCAGCACTTTCCGCCAGGGCACGGGTTTTCTCGCCGATCTGCGTGACGTATTTTTGGGACGTATCCTGCAGGCGGTTAAGCCGCTCCTGCGCCACTATCTGATCGCCAAGCTTCGCGTTCAGCTCTGCACGGGAAAGCACCTCGCTTTTACTGGCCAGCAGGGATTTTTCCTCGGCAGAAAGCGTCCGGGTCTTCGCTGCCTCTTCCAGAACCGTAAAACGGGACTGCTGACGCCAAAGCTCCTGACGCTGCTGGCTGATGGTGTCATTTATGCTTTTATGCTCCTGCAGGGTGCGCAACTGTGCTTGCAGCTCCAGCGTCTGGGCGCTGGCCGTATCGGTGGCACGGGCTCCTGCAGGTGTACGCACGGAAGGGGTTTTCTTCGGTTTTTTGAGGGTATCTTCGTATTCTTTTTTCGCGGCAGCCAGGTTGATGTTGTAGTCAGCCTGGAGGATCCGCCCCTCCTTCAGCGCCTTGTTAAGCTCGCTCTGCCTGGCCGTATATTTTTCCAGTGCCGTCTGCGTTTTGGCATAGTTTGCCTGTGCCTGCGCAGCTTACTTCTGGCGATCCGATTCCGCTGCCGCTTCGCGCGAAGCATTCTCTTCATTCGCCCTGGCAATTCCCGCCTGCTGCTGCGCCATGTCCAGCGCCAGCCTGGCCGTTTCGCGGTCATTCCAGAATCGGGCGCGGGCCTCATCATTGACATATCGGTCACCTTTACGCAGGTTCCAGATTTCATCGGCTTTTTTGAACGCGGCTTCGGCTTTTGCCACCATCTCCTGCGCGGTGTCAGGTCGGCCAATATCGAGGGCTGCATCCCACATCGACTTGAAGGCACGCTTCAGGGAGTCCGCTGAAGATTCAATCGTCCCCATATTGTCGCGGATGGCTTTGGTCTGATCGTTGAATCCGGCTGTAGCAGCCTCGTTAGCCGCCTGCAGTGCGCCAGCCTCATCACCGGCACGCTGCAGCTGCGCCACATGGGCAATCTGTTCAGCGGTAACGTTATGGAACTGCTGGGCCATCGCGATCAGGCCCGATGTCGGGTCAGTTGCGAGCTTGCCATAAGCTGCTGCGACCTTTTCCACCGGCACGCCGGAGGCATCGGTAAACCGCGCCACCGCCTGGCTCATGTCATCAAAGCGCGAGCCAGCACGCACACCCGCGTTGATAAGCTCGGTCAGCGCTTCACTGGTCTGGTTGAAGGTCAGTCCAGCAGCCTGCCCGTTCCGCGCCAGTGCCAGCATGCGGTCAGCTGTCAGTCCGGCTGTGTTCCCCGACAGTACCAGCGTTTTGTTGAAATCAGACAGGGTGGAAGAGCCCTGGTACCAGGCATAGAACAACGCGCCCGTTGCAACGGACAATGCACCAATGCCGACCATCAACGGGGAAACCGTCCCAATCAACGCCCGGAATGTCGGGATGATCCCGCCAAAGGAGTCCTTAACCTGACCACCCTGCTGAAGCAGAATCAGCCAGGGGTTCTGCCCACCCGCCAGCTGCGTGGCCACATCGGTAAACTGCGCCGGGAGCATACGCATTGCGGCGTTATACTGCCCCACAGAAATACCCGCTTTGCGCGCTGCGTTCTCCTGGCGGCTGAAGGACTGCTGGATACGTAACGCTTCGTCGTTTGCCGCACTGCCGGTCTGTTTTAATTCTTTTCTGACGTAGTTGAGCTGCTCGCTGAATTTCGTCGAGTTAACGTCAAGGTTTACGACCAGATCACCGACTGCCGTCTGGGCCATAGCGCACGCCTCCTGAAATACCTGCAGCCTTCGCCATCAGCGTATTGTCATCCGGTTCATCAATATCGATGGGTTCCGGTGCAGTATTAAGAATGCTGAAACTGTCCGGGGTTAACTCCGGATCGGCAAAAAACAGGGTTGAGATGGTGTAGAGCAAGCCGGAGAAGTGAGCGTCCAGCTGCGCATCATGAAAGTAATTGTCCTGATAGAAGATTTTCCAGTCGCCGTACTCCGTTGAGGACATGCCAGCAAGCATGGCACGCCAGTCCGGGCGACCGAACTCACGCGCCAGTTTCATGGCAAAATTCAGCTCACTGGCGAGGACTTTTCCGCAGTAGCGGGTTCAGCGGGTTCATTACCTTCTTCGCCGGACGCTGCCTGGTCATCAGTTACCGGCGCAATCATCCCGGACAGGAGTTTCACCTTATATTCCGCTTCGGCAACAAGTTCGGTCGGCCATGACTGCATGACCTCATCCTGAATCTTTGCCACTTCCGCCGCCGCATTTTCTCCCTGGGAGCCTTTCAGTTCGTGGCCGTGCCATAGCGACATCGCCACGAGGAACGCCCCACTTTTTACGGTGAGGGTGATGGCTGCCTGAAAATCGCCTGCTTCAACTGCCTCCAGCTGCTTCAGGTATTCGAGGTATTCAATACGCTGCAGCGCCGAAAGCTGGAACAATGTGACGCTGCTGCCGTTGCTTTCAAGCAGTTCGCTCTTTAGAAACATATTTACTCCAGGTGGGAACGGGGCTCACGCCCCGGTTATCAGGAAACAGTGACTTTGCAGATCGCCACAAAGTTACCGTCATTGCTCATGCAGATGATTTCGACGGTGCCCGCAGCTACCCCAGTGACGGTCAGGGTATTGCCGTTAACTGTGACCGTTGCTTTTGAAGGATCAGAGCTGGCTACGCGGAAGGATTTATCTGACGCACTTGCTGGCAGGACAGACACCACCAGTTGCGTTGTGGCCGCAATCGCCACAGCCGCAGTGGATTTATCCAGGCTGATCCCCGTGACTGCAATCGGCGCGGTACCGCTGTCTTCTGCCAGCGATGGTTTGCCGTTGTTGGTGATTTTGGCCGTGCGGGTCATGACCTCTTTGGAAGTGATGGTTTTACCGAGGCTGCTCACCCAGCCCTTAAACACATCGACGACACCATTTGGGTATTTGATTTTATATCCCCTCACGGTGCCCTCATCGAACCAGGTCACCAGGTCCTGCTGGCCGGAATCTCCCGGCATCCACGCGAGCGTCAGGTTGGTTTCGCCGGCTGATTTCTGCCCCTGCATCGTTGATGTCCAGTCAGCATTCTCATCATCAATGTAGGTGTCATCTTCCGATTCAGCTGTCAGTTCGCCAGGCTGCAGGTCTTTAATCTTTGCCAGCCGCAGCCAGTCAACGTCTGAAAGCGGATTGGCGTATGGATCTCCGGTTCCGGTGTAAACCCAGAGGGTGGTACCAGCACCTTTTGTTGGTGTCAGCGGGTTTGGTGTGGCCATAGGGTCCTCACATGTCGTAAGTAATGGAATATTTCAGGTCCGCAGAACTCCACAGTGCCATATCGTCATCGCGCTGGTAGTCATAGCCCTGCTGAACCATTGTGGTGATAAGGGATTCAAGCCCCGGAACCTCTGCGAGAACCGGATACACTCGCGTCTCCATCCAGTCATCCAGCTCAGAATCAGGTACCTGAGCCTCAAGAAAGACTTCGATATGCAGAATGGCCTGCCAGCTGTCGGCGTCCAGTTCTTCCCCGGTGTATTCCGCATCTGTCAGGTAAACGGCAACAGCGGGAAAATCACCCTCTTCGAGCACTGCAGGTCTGCCGTCAAAATAAATGGCGTCAGTACCAATCGCGCTCTCCAGCGCGTCAATAATCACCTTGCGAATATCGCTGTGTTTCATCGTGTCAGAATTAACCTGAGTTGGTTGGTAAGGGATGCCCGGAGCTCTTTGGGCATATCTGACTCCATAAGCTTTGGCAGTTCTTCTTTAAACGCCGTAGTTAATGGAGCTGCCAGCGGGATGCTGACCACTTCAATGGGGTAACGGGGTTTTGACGTCCGCCTCATGACATGCCAGCGGCCATTTTTAAGCTGCTGGATAAAACCGCCCGGAAAACGGAACGGTCCTATACGCAGAACGCTGTTGGCCCCTTTCTTGTCCCGTTTTCTGCGGGAAAGTCGCACGCTTGCGGTACCGAGTTTAATAGCCGGTAAATTGCCCCGGTTTACACGGATAAGCGCGCGAGGTTTATTGACCGTGGCACGCTTCACCCTGGCACGTTGCTTTACCAGTTTTCGCGGTACGCGCGTATCTTTTGATACGACTGCCACGCTGCGGCTGACGGCCCGGTTTGCCACGCGGTTAACAGCCTGCGCCGACGCACGCGGGACAGCCGTTTTACTGATGCTGTTAAGGTTTTCTATCGCCTGTTCAAGGCCTTTTATTGACATAGGCGCTCCTTAACGGCGACGAGAAGAAGCTGGCGGAGAGCCGTTACCCAGCCAGATGTGACAGGATCCACAGTCATCCGGACCAACACGATCAACCCAGAATTGCCGCCCGTTAATCGTCAGTTTGTCCATGCGCTGCAGCTGGCTGACAGTGGAGGTTTTAACAAACAGCGTCGGGCTGGTACCTTCAACACGAATCCCGGCACTGGCATAACCGATGTTTTCTGGATCATCAAAAACACCGACCAGCGTGATGCCAGACAATACGCCTGACATCACCTTTGCCTCTGTGCCCATCACACTGCGGATAGTGCCATCAGCTCGCGACATGGCCTCATCAAAGAGATTATCGAAATCAGCCATGTGGCCCCCTTCAGACTTCGCGAGCCAGCCCCTTTGCGATCAGCTCGTCTGCATCCTGTTCGGATACGCGGATAATCACACCGGGCTCAACGATGGATACCGGTTCGTTGCGCGTGGCATGTAGTGCGTCAACATGCAGGGTTGCCAGCGGTTCTACTGATACCCGCTCACCCGTTGTGCCCGCTCCCGCTTTTACTTTTGCTGCGTCTGCAACATCGCTGTCGGTGCTGCCGGTGCTGCCGGTGCTGCCGGTGCTGCCGGTGCTGCCGGTGCTGCCGGTGCTGCTGGTGCTGCCGGTGCTGCCGGTGCTGCCGGTGCTGCCGGCAGCATTCTGCCCGTCGCTTTCGCCGTCAACCGAGATGGCGTCTCCGTCCAGCTCCTCTTCAAGCTCAGCAATACGCATCGTAAGTTCCTGAATGGTGCCGCTGGTGCTGACTTCACGGTTAAGCTGGGTACCAAGTTCATTCAGCCGAGCAATCAGCTTTTCTTTTTCTGTCATGGGAAATACTCCAGAAAGGTGGCCCGACAGGGCCACAGGGGGGAGTTATGCCAGCTTGACGGACACGAATGCGTCAGGGTCCGGCAGTAGCATCAGCGGAGCTGACTGAATCATGGTGAATTCACGCGCCGGATCGCCCGACTGCACCCAGTTTTTCGGGTAGCGTGTCGAGGCATTGATACCTTCGCGCTGGGCATCAGCATCAAGAATGCAACCATATGTACGCAGGCCGCGAGACTGGGTATTCCCCAGCACCATTGTCAGGTCCGGCAAATAGTTCTTTTTGACATCGTTTTCGACGTACTGGCCGGAGTACACCACGATGGCCACATCGCCATACATCCCCTTGTATGAAACAGCCATACCCAGATCTTTCACGGCGGTTTCCAGCTCAGAGTTAGAACCACGACGCGTGTCCAGCTTCTTCTCTACAGCCTTGAAGGAACGGAACAACGCCCAGCCCTTTGGATCGAATACAATGATGTTGACCACACCGCTGGCGTTGAGCGCGTAGGCTTCAATGTCATCGGTCGGGTCATACGTTTCTTTGTCTCGGGTGGACCACGCTGCCGCACCGGCCTGGACAATGTTGTTACCAGCACTGCGGCCCATATCCACTTCTACAGGTTCAAACGCATCACCGGTCATGGTGTATTTACCGCTGAGCACTGCCGAAACAGCCTGTTTCTCTTCGACTTGCGCAATAGCGAGCTCTTCATCCTTCATGTTCTGGAGGATGATACGCCGACGGCGATAGACCGGGTCAGCGAGATTCTGAGGGTCCTCATCAGGCAGACGGCGAAGGGTCATCAGTGGGTTGACTTCGTGTTTCGGCTTCACATAACCCGGCGTGAATTCAGATGTGCTGCCGCCACGTGAGCGGATCACTTTGCCGGAGACAATCGGCGAAACGTACAGCGCCATATTGACCAGGCCAGGAATTTGCGACAGGTAAACCTTCTCTGTACTGAAGGGATAGGTTTCGCGGAAAAAGATGCGCAGGAAGAGCGGATCGAATTTGAATTTCTTCTCATTGACCGCCAGCAGCTGGGCAGTTGTATAAACAGACATAGATTTTTCCCGTAAAAAAAGCCGCACAGGCGGCTTTTATGAATGATGATGGTTGTAAAAACGCGGATTAAACAATACTGATAGCAGTTCCGGCGAACGCGTTACGCTTGATATTTTCGTCGGTGACGGCAGCTGGCCAGAGGACGTCTTCAATACGGAAAGAGCCGGATTTGTAATACGCCAGCTCTGCGCTGTTCTGGTCAGCTGTCACTGCCAGGATGCCTGTTGCCGCGCCGGCGTTAGCGCCGTCCCATACGGTCAGCTTGCCAGAAGTAGCATCCAGCATGAGCGGTGTCATGGCTGGGGTGGAAGCCGTTAGTTCGCCAGGACCATACGCAGTGTGCGCCGGGTCGCTGTTACCGAGCGGCTGGTTATGTGTGAAAACTTCGGTAATTGCCATGATAGCCTCTTAAACGGGGGTGTTTAACAAATCGTCAGCGGCATCGGCTGATGCGCTGCCTGCTGCGAGTGCGCCTGGTGCTGTTTCCATCAAACGATCCAGCGCCGTGTCGGTCCGCGCCTGGGCACTTTGCGGTGCGGCAGCCAGAATGCGCTGTGCGCTCTCTACCGTCATACCCGGCGTTTCGGCCAGTGCACGCGCCTGTGACTCACGCCCTTTCGCCTCGTCGCAGTTCAGGATGCCCATGATGCGGCTATTCTCTGCAGCTACTGCTGCAGAGACCTGCGCACTGACGTCTGCAGGGGCCGCTATGGCAGCAGTGGTCGTGTCAGCGTCAGTGAGCTGTTCAACTGAAGTAGTAGTCTGAGTAGATGCCTGGTCGGCTGGATTGTTGGTCGCTGCAGATGCAGAAGGTGATGGCATAGTTCCTCCAATGGTTGTTTTTTTGCGTCTGTCGAGTGCTTCGCGCATCACGCCGAGCGCATCGGTATTGTTAACAAGTTCATCCGCCAGCCCGTTGTCCACTGACTCCTGGCCGGAGAATACTGCCGCTTCGGTGTCAAGAGCGTCCTGAACGGACATGCCGGTATAAGCGGAAACCTTTTCGGCAAACATCTGACGAGTGGCATCGATACGTGTCTGGAAATCAGCACGCACATCTTCCGGAAGTTTTTCGTAAGGGTTGCCGTCGACCTTGTGATCGCCGCTGTAAATCAGCGTGACCTCAACGCCGTTAGTTTTGAGCGCAGCACCATAGTTGCTGTGCGCCATCATGACCCCGATGGAGCCAGTTCTGGCCGTTTGCGTAACCAGCCGTCGCGATGCTGAACTGGCAATAAGCTGTCCTGCACTGCAGTTCATGTCATTGGCCAGCGCCCAGATGGGTTTGATATCGCGCATACGGGCTATAATGTCGGCGCAGTCAAACGCCCCGGACACCATTCCCCCCGGGGTATCCATATCCAGCAGAATACCGTCGACGCCGGGATCACTGATAGCCTGCTGCAGGCGGGCGATAATTCCGTTGTAACCCGTCATGCCGGAATAAGGCTGCAGCGCACGGGTTTTACTCACCAGCGTGCCGGAAACCGGCAATACCGCGATACCATTTGCCACCTGATAGGTGCGCGATGGTCGGGTATCCATGTCATCATCTTCACCAAACAGCGCCAGCGGTTCGGCTATTTGTCCGGCGTCAAGCGTGATGCCAGAGACAGTATCTGTCAGCCGGGTGATGCCCAGCTGGCCAGCCAGTGCACAAAAGAAAACCCGCGCGTAAGCGGGTTCAAGCATAAGTGGCTCATTAAAGGCCATACTGGCGATATGCGGAAGATTACGCAGCTCGTGCGCCATCTTGCTCCTCCTCGTTTGATTTTTTCACTCCAGCCTCAAAAGCGGCAGCGGCCCATGCCGGTGGGTTCAGACCCGCAGCACGACGCTCCATGGTTTCCCGGACCTGCTGGGCAAAAATTTCCTGATAATCATCACCGCGTTTGGCGCATTCTTTCTCATACGTACTGAGACCAGCCTCGATGAGCATGACGGCTTCCTGTACCTCTTTCAGCCCGTCAATAGCCATGCGGCCTGAGCCGATCCAGTTGGCATTTCCCCAGGCTGTTCTCGCTTCCTGAAAGCTGAATCTGGCTTTTGAAGGAAGTGTGACCACGCGGCGGACAATTGCCTCTTCCAGCCAGCAAAGAAACATCTGACAGGCCTGTCGGGATGCCACAAACTTGCGACGGCCCATGAAGTACGCCCATGACTCGTTAGCGCTTGCGCGCGCAGTCGAGTAACTCATCTGAGAATAATTTCGCGAAAGCTGCTCATACGACACACCCAGCCCAGCGGCAATATAGCGCAGCAGTGACTGTTCAAAAGTCGAGTAGCCGTTATCGGTATCCTGCGCCGACTGAAGGTTGAGAGAATCACCCGGCAACAGGTGTGGAACCCTTGCCCCACCCAGGCGAACCGGCGCAGCTGAGTAATAGGACGCCATTTCACCGAGCCAGCCCGTCAGTTTGCTCTGCTGCTCTTTATTATCCGCGCCGAGAATGAAATCCATCGCCGTCTGCGTATCCAGCTCGCTCTCGATGGTGGCAGCATACATGGCCTTCACTATCGCACTCTGGAGCTGGGTGTTTTGCAGGGTATCGAGCATTTTCATCTGCTCCATAACGCTGTAAAACGCATTGGCTCCACGGGTCTGTCCGTCCTCTATCGGTTCGAAGACATGGATAAAAGAGGGGCGCCCTCCGGGGAGCTCGCGAGGTATGTAGGTCCAGTTCTGCGCCATCCAACCAGGATAACCGTCATCGCTGACGTAATATCCCAGCGCAGCACCACTATTATTGATTTTTACCCCGGCGCGACAGTTCCGGGTATCACCGATGTTGCTTGGATTACTGACGCGCTTCGGACTAACCATTTTGAACTGAGTACGGAAAAGACGCGTTGAATCGCTATCCCATGTCGCCTGCATGCATAATTCACCGTTAAACGCATGCATTGCTACACCTTCACGAATCATCATCGTAAACGTTCGCTTGCGTTCGGCATCAATCCCGCAGAAGTCATCTTCGGCATACTCATTCCAGGCGGCTTCCACATCCCGAGAAAATGCGCGTGAATCCTCCTCATTGATGCCAAGATAGCGCCAGCTCGGTCGATAACTGAGTCTGAAAAATGACCCGACGATGTGGTCCTGGTGGAGCTGCACGGCGTTTGCTGCATAGCCATTATTTCGCACCAGATCGTCAGCGCGGGCATTTCCACGAGAATAGTTGGGAAGGAGTGCGGCATCTGCACTTTCACTCGGCGGATTCCAGCCCCGCAGCTGCCCACCAAACCCGCCACCACCACCATGATATCCCGCGTATTCCCGAAGGGATGTTTTCCCGTCAGGTCCCACTAAAGATGGTATTTTCATACGTAAAACCCTGCTGGCCCCCGGCGTCGTGATGTGGTACCAACCTGAGATTCAAGGTCAGCAATATATTTTTTGAGATCGCTGACTGATGTGGCTGTAAATTCCACTCTTCGACCGTCTTTCTGTACCGTCGCCACGCGCTTTCCCATCATCAGGTCATGTAACGCAGCGCGGGCGGCATCCAGTTCAGTCTGTGTTGCCATTATTCCTCTCCAGATAATGCCCGCGCGTAATCCGCCAGGGTCTTGTTATTGTTACGACTGCCTTCTTCCTCCAGCAGGCTGGCCAGAAGTGAATCAAGATTTAGCTGCCAGCGGGATATGCTGATACGAAGCGCCGCCAGTGCATAAACAAAGCAATCGAGCGCCTCATTTCGTCGTTTTTTGCTGTCCCAGACGATCTTTTTCTTTCCGTCTACCCATTTTTCCACCTGCTCTTCAGCAGTTAGTTGTTGGGCCTCGGTTAGATCGTAGATTTCTGGGTTATTCGGGAAATGAACCGCTCCCGCCAGCGGCTCGTCTCTTTGCGCCACCAGCGTGAAACGGTTATAAATCTGCTCTTTTGCGGTGTCTGTTCCTACCTCAGTGAGGTAAACGCCACTCTTGTTACGCTTGCGTGGCATGTTCGCCACCGGCTTTCCATAAACCGACGCACCCTTTATAGGGATCACACGAAACAGACCATGTTTTTTTGAGCGGTTGTAGACGATGGTGGGATCAATGCCGCCAATATCCCAGCAAGTGCGGGATATAACCATTTCGAGACCGTTCTGGCGCTTATATGTCCTGTTGATCGCCTCATCCACTCGAGCGAGAGTCGACTCATCATCATGACGACCCATAACGATGATTTTGTCGATAAGCCAACTTTCCTCTCCCGGTCCCCATCCCCATACACGCATTTCGTAACGGTCAAGCTGGGAGTCAATACCCGCTGTTAGATATGCCACTCGCTCCGGCACAGACGCTTCAAAGTGCTCTTTGCGCTCCGCTAAAACTTCAGCATCGGGTCGTTCGCCTATTTTCGGTTCCCACGTTTCGCCCAAGGTCGTGTTAACGAAGGTTTTGCGCTTACCCGTATCACCTTTTGTTTTTATCCAGTCCTTGACGATCTGTACCCAAGTTGTGAACGGGCTGTAAGCGGTCCAGATGTGGAATGTAACGCTATCAGGAGGTTCAATTTCAGTACAGGATGAAGCAAACCAGTTAAGGCCGTCTCGCGTCCAGATACCTGTTTCATCACAAATATACCTGGCCTCAAGGAAGTCCAGCTCCTGTTGTTTAATCACACAGGCATTATGTTCACAGAGGTAGTAAACGCTGGAAGGTTCTCCCGGAGACCATTTAAAGCCAAATGGTGTCTCTTCATCGCCAAATTTCAGATACTGCTCTTCCCCGCAGTGTGGGCATGGAACATGGAACCGAAGAAAATGTTCTGACTCCTTAGCAGCCCTTTCTATCTGGCACGTACCTTTGACTTTCGGTGTAGAGCCGCGAATGGATTTTGGCCATACAGAACCCTCAATACGCTTATCTCCCAGAAAGGTGGGAGAACCTTCTTTCTCGATGTCATCATCGAAAGCGGCAAGCTCGTCGTAGCCAGCCACATCAACGGATTTTTCACGGTAGTTTTTTGCAGCCTTACCGCCCAGGCACCAGAAACCACGACCATTTGAGAAACGCTTCATGCTAAGCGTATTGTCCCGGTGTTTTTTGCCGTACCAAGGAGCAAGCGCCAACAGCGTCGGAATATCACGAATGGTCGGTTCGACATGAGACTTCATGAAGTTTTCAGCGTCACCGTCGGTTGGCAACCATATTAGGGAGTTACGCTGTTTATGCTGGATGAAATATGCGTAAACGCCGAGCAACATTTTTGAGTAGCCGACACGAGCAGATTTAACGACATTCACTTCGCGGATATAGTCATTGCCCATCGCATTCATAATTGCACGCTGAAATGGCAGTGTTTCCCAGCGCCCTTCCTGGTAGGCAGACTCTTTCGGGAGATAGTAATTCTCATCTGCCCATTCAACCGCTGTTTGCGGTTCTGGCCGGTAAAGCGAACGTAGCCCCGCCCGCGCAGAGTGCTGCAGCCCCTTAACCTGACTGTTCGATATATTCACTCAGCAACCCCGGTATCATTTCATCCAGCGCAGCTGCTTTGTTCATGGCCTTAATGATGTCCTTCTTGAGGAAATCAATATGTCGGTTCTCCAGCTCCGGGAAGCGCCGCTGAACCGACAGAGGTATTCCATCGAGAATGCTGGCAATTTCTCCGGCTACCCGCGACAGCACGAACGTGCAGAATGCGGTCTCCACCACTTCAGCGGACTCTTTTGCATTTTTTAATTCCTGAGCGTCAGCCTGAGCTCGCGTAAGTCGGTGTCGCTCATATTCAATCGTGCCAAGTTGAAGATCGGACTCAGAAGCAATGCGGAGATCTTCAACTTCCTTCCGCAACTTTTCATTTTCTATGGCTGCATCGCGCGCACTGTACCATTCGATTGCGGCAGCAGATTCAAAGAGAACCTCATTACCCTTGCCACCACCGCGGGCAACCGGCATACCTTGTTCCTGCCAGTTCTGAATCGTTCGGACGCTCACCCCGAAAATTTCGGATAAGCGTTTTTTGTTAACCTCCATGGCTCACTCCTGGCACAAAACAGAGAAAGGAAACAATCAACGGTTAACTTCCGTTTTCCATGATTAGCATTTCCTTTCTGGAGAGAGGATGTTTTCAACAAAAACAATGAGAAAACAAGAAGAAGAACGGAAATGGCATAAACCAGAAAATTTTCATAAATAGCGATAATCTGCGCGGACGCCGCCCCGTAGCCGGGCGGATCGCCGGAAAGGACCCAAGATGATAATGGTTATCATTTGAGTGAAGGTTTGGGGTTTAGTTTGGACATCTAAACGTCCGTTTCATCTTCCCAATGCAGACCATATCGCGCCACCCGGCTTCAGCGCGTTGCGGATAGCATCGTTCACTGCGTCGTGCATCGCTTGTTGCATGCAGGTGATTGAGGCTGTCTGTGCATCAATACTTGCCTGGAGTGATGCGAACAAATCGCTTTCACGTACAGCATCAATGACGGCCTGCGTCATTTCATCGCCAAGCTTAAACTTCACCTTCGTGGCTGATACCACGGCGTTTTCGCCGATTGATTGAACGGCTTCCTGCACCTTAAAGCGATCAGCCTTAACCGTTGCCTGCGGCTCGCTTGGCTGACCGATGCTCATTCCAGCTGCGTAACGTTTGCCACCATAATCCACGTTCATCTTCACGTTATAGTTCGCAGATACGATGCAACTACCAACAAAGGCATCTTTGATAAAGACCTTGCCATCTTTGACGCCAATAGCCCATCCCGTGGCTTTATCTTCTGTTACTCGTTCAATGCGGAAACTGAATGGACTCTTTTCATAAAGCCCCATGGCAATCGTTCTTTTCCCATCACGATCATAACGGGCTGTATACTCAGCCGTTTGAAGCTCATGGCCATCGTCACGTAATATGAGCACCATATCTTTATTCATTTTTCATTTCCTTTTAGGCGTGAGCCTGTCGCACGGCAAAGCCGCCGAAAGTTAACGGTTTGCCCAGGCTCACAGCTGAAAGACTTTCTTAGATGTGCGCGAGCGATGCGCATTAAAAAGCCCCGAGGTGCGAGGCTATAGGCTGGTTTCTGGACTAATTTATTTTTGTGCAGTAGCTAACCACGACCCTGTTCTTTTCTGCACCTCTGGCTTCAGCCATCGCTTCGGTGTAACCAGTCAGGTTATCTGAGAAAGAATCACCTTTATTAACCCTCATCACAAAATTTCCTTTCTCACGCAACTTCCAGTCCTGGTCATAATATTCCCAAGTTAAAAGATATTCAGACATATAAACTCCTTGAATAATATGTCCGAAAACATTATCACAGTCACTCAGCGAATGCCTGCTGCAATGTCATCTACTTGTTGAATGAACCCCTACTATTTATGGTTGTCATCCTACCCGTGAACTTTATTAATTTACCCGATATGGTGTTAGTTCAGCCCGTCAGTGGTGGGACACTGACGCACTCTGGCACGGAGGAATGGCTGATTACCTCTGATAAGGAAATGAAATGTCTTTTTTGCACAAAAGAATGCATCTGAATCAAGGTGATACCGTTGTTGTAGATTGCTCACATCAATGCAACATCATGATTCTCACTGATAGTAATTTCAATAATTACAGAAGTGGCAATCGCTTTGAGTACCATGGCGGTTTTTACAAAATGCTCCCTGCTAGGATTACTGCGCCGCATAGCGGGGAATGGAATGTTGTACTGGATTTAGGCGGCGGAAGTGCTAATGTTCGCCACGGAATCAGCGTCATCAGAGCATAGCAATTCGCCCTTAGCCTGACTAAGAGCCTCCTCAAGGGCGGTAATTATTTTTTGCTGTGTGCCGTCCTTTAAGTGCCCCAGAGAAGCAATTCCCTCTAACGAATTTGAATCTCTAGCCCAAATAACCTCACCGCCATTTTTTATTTCAACTTTCACAGTCAACCCTCTCTATTTATGTTTCCACCAGGCATTATCTTTTCCGATCCCATCAGTTTTAAAAACGGTGTGCACCTGAGGTCCGGTAATCACCTTTCCTGCGAATGAATGAGCGACAATACCGAACGCCAGCATGTCCCCCATCGCGGCGCCAGCCTGTTCTTTCTTCCAGAAACGATAGCTCTCGATCCGGTAGTAAAGACGGATGATGCTGTGAGCGAACGCCATTACATCAGCGCGGGTACCACCCAGCAGACCAGCGTTAAGCATCACATCGTTGCGGTGCGCTTCAATGAATTCCTGATAGATGCGCTCTGGATGATTCTGCTTCGCCCAGGTGTCGGCGTATGTCTTCGGTTCAGAACCGACGTAAACATTCCCGGGCTGCATTTCTTCCCACGGCGCGCGAAGCATTTCGACGTCGGTACCATCGGTACACCAGACAAACCGATATTCAGGATGATCGCGCAGGTGCTGCCAGATGTGCAGCCAGCGCCGGAAGTAGACATTCATTTTCACGTCAGGGACGCGATACAGCTCAACGTCTGCCGGTGCCGTCTGCAGCTCATCCACCAGCGCAATACGTCCACAATTCCGAAGCGAGGACGCCCACCCGGTCAGCATGTCAGGCGAGGCGGTCATTTTCGTACCACGCTGAGGGTCAGGCTGGCTGGTCAGTAACGTAGTGATAACGACGTCGCGCTGACGCCGATATTCAACGTAACCGGTAAAGCCGGTATCACGTCGTTCGTTGTGGATCTTCACATTACGTTCCACCAGGGCCTGGCGGTCGGGCCTCGGTACCGAACGCTCCACCGCTTCATGCTCATCGAGGGAATGAATCAACTTTTCTGAACCGATGACATCAGCGTAAGACCAGGTCGTCAGGCCAGCGTTATGGATGCGCAGGGCAAGGTCGCTGTGTTCGTACATGCCGCGACCATAAACCGGATCGAATCCGTCCACCTTCTCGATGGCGCTGCGGTGGTAATAAAGCATCACGCCACGCTGCCCGGTATACGCCACATGCTGATTGTCACGGTAAAGTACCGAAAGGTCATTCAGCTTGTTCGTGCCAGCAAGATCGAGAAACTGGTAAGCCAGGTGTGGCTCGGGTGATTCGATGAAAGGCAGGTGCCAGTTATCAGCGATAGGCCAGGCGTCATCATCCCATAAAAAAAGATGCTCACACTCGGCATCCATCAGGGCTGACAGGCTGGCGTTCTTTGAAGCAACAATGCCGAGTGATGTTTCATGGCGCATCAGTTGCACGCCGTCAGGCACTACCGCTGCAGGTTTTGAACCATCATCGACAACCACCACCAGCGCACCGGATGGCAGATGTTTGATGTGCTGTTGGAGTGCTTTATTCAGAACATCCGCGCGTTGGTGCGTGGAAATGGCAATTCCGATCCGAGATAAAATCAACCCGGCTGGAATATACTGGATGCCGTCTATAGTGACATTCATCTCAACTCCGTGAACTTAACAATTCTGTAAAATCTCAGGAAAGGATCTCAATGCGTGGATAGGGTAAAATTCAAAAAGGTGAGAAAGATTTTTTCCTCACTTAGGCTTATGCACAGCTCAATCACAGAGGTTAATGCTTATGACGAAAGCAACATTTACAGGCTGTCAGTTCATCAATAATGGAATAGGTATTGTTGCTTCTGGTGATGTACAGCTTGAGGCGCACGATACTTTGTTTCAGGGAAACGGTAAGGCAGTGCTAATCGACTCAGGCATACCAGAAGAATTAGCGCACCTTTTTAAAGAAGGCGTTGATATCAATAAAGTTCGTCAACTAATAGAAGAAACTCGACATACTCCAGAACCACAGCCAGATAAGATTGCCCAAAAACTTTGGAAATCCGGCTTAAGTTCTTGGATAGCTAACGGTGCCAACACGGTAACAGTAGCCACCGCTATCATTGAGTTTGTTAAGTTTCTCGCACGATAATTACCGCTCCCCCTCGGGATGATCTGAACTTTATTATCTTTCCGAGGGGATTTTTTTAATGATTATTACAATTTTTCTGCCACGCTTTGTTATGCGACAGGATGTCTTTCTTCGTCTGGCGGTCAAAAACGTCGATGTCGTGATCGGTGAGATACAGCGGCCTGACCCAGTCACAAGAGTCATGGACGAAAACATAATTTGGTTTTGGAGGACCGCCAACACAGCCAGCAATCAATATTGAAACGGAAAGCACTAAGATACATCTGAGGGATTTATTCATTATTCCCCTGCCATGGTTGAGTTAGCAGAGCCTTTTCAACACTCCAGCCCCTACTTAGTCGATGTGCGATTGTTTTTACCTTCACGCCGTAGGTTTCGGCAGCTTTCGTAATGCACATTCTGCCAGCTGGTGTATCAAGCATATGGTTGTTACGACGGTTTCTTGCCTGATCTTTCGGTGTTGCCCAGCGGCAATTGTTTGGTGAGTACCCCTTATCTACATCAATACGATCAAGTGTATGACCCGCTGGTCGCTCGCCCATGTCTTTCAGGGAGGCTTCAAAATTTCCCCAGTGTTCGCAGACGGTAATTCCGCGACCACCATAATCTGCGTAATAAGCATCACCGGGATTATTGCAACGGCGCTGCATTGACAGCCAGCTTATATATGATGGTGAAGTTTCTTTCGTTCTGCGATGCCCATGTCTTGCACCTGACATGCAGCCGCAAGATCGTGTCCTGCCAGAACGAAGTGCGTTTGATCTGATGACTTTTTCGGTTCCACATTCGCAACTGCACAACCACATGGAAACGCCTGATTTATCCTTGTTGGCGTATGTCAGCACAGTCAGCTTACCGAACTGATTACCAGTTAGGTCGATTGTCTTCCTCATGCTCACCCCTTATGAGTCACGCTTCCACGTGTCCCGCAGCTCGCGATCAACATCGTCGCCAGGCATATGGTTAACATTCTGCTGTACATTGCTGGCCTCTTTCGTTGCTTCAACCCGGCGTTCTGCCACAGCGACCGTTGCCGCTGCGTTATCTTCGGTGCGCTGCTGGTCGGCTTTCGCTTCCGCTTTGCTGGTGCCGCGGATATGGCCCAGGCCAAAAGCGCCAGCGATGGCAGCGGTGACTGCCGCGACAATGCCAATAATCGTCTCAAATCCCATAGTGTCCTCACACCAGCACTGATTTTGCCAGGTTAAACAGCGCACGGCGTTTATCCAGCCCGTTACGACCGCCATTGATAAGCAGTGTCACGCGCTCAATATCGCCGGAATGAAGAAGGCAGCCATGAGAGACATAGAACCACGCGGCGGAGCGTGCAGCGTATTCATCTTGTTCCAGCAACTCAGGCTGGGTGACAAGGTCCAGCTTCAGAGCCAGCCCACAGCTGCGGTAATTGCTCAGGCCGGTGATTTGCTTCAGGCCGCGACCGCGATATTTCCAGCCATCGCCAGCAATCTGGTTGCCCAGGTTCTTTTTGCCCCACTCACCGCCATAAACCAGATTGGCTATCGCTTTCTGATTTGCCGGTTGCGTTGCCGTTCTGCCGAGTGCGGCGGCCTGCTGTTGCGTGATGCGGTGGCTGCCGAACGTAGGCACCAGGTTTTCTGCCGCGTAATTCAGGTTCTCCACCAGCCGGGTAAATCTGGTGCTTTCATGCCCCATCTGGGCAATAAACATGGCCTGATCAAGCGGTGCGGTGATGCCGTATTCCTTCATAGCGGCGTCGATATGCGGAAACCAGCGCGCAGCTAACCCGGCGCTGATACCAGCCGCCCTCTGAAATTGTGTTTGGTTCATTAGTACCTCAGATGATCAACCAGACGAGCCAGATTTCCCCGGACCTTCATAACAGCTGCGCATAGCAGGAGGTTTGCCAGCACCACCAGCCAGTGCGAGTCGTGGTACAGGCCGAAGATATACTGCAAAGGGATCGCGGCATAAACCAGCACGGTCACATATGCCAGGAACGAAACGAAAGGACGATGCCGGGCACCGTGGCGCTGGTAAAACATCAATACGACGACGATTACCGCGCAGATAAACGCATTAATGAATGCTGTCAGCTCACCTGCCATTACCCCCTCCTCCGCGTAAGCGCGAGAAAAAGCCGAACAGGCTGTTCAGGTCCTGGTTATTAAGAAAAGTTAGGATTTTTATGCACAGAGCAGACAGAATCACTGCTCCGAGTGCATCCAGCGGTTTTTCATATCGTGATGCAGCATTTAGCCACGAACCAACAAACCCGGCCCCCAGCACCCCAACGATGAACGAAGTCAGGAAATATGCAGCCAGGCGGGCACGTGTCAGGTTTGCCGCCGTAGCAACATAGAACACCGCACCACCGAACGCCCCGAATACCACGCCGAAATCTGTATGAGTAAAGAAACCATACAGGACTGATCCAAGCAGGCCGCCGCCCAGAAGTGCTCCGGTACCGGTTAATGGATCGGACATTACGCCCCCTCTGTTATTGCTGTGAATCCTCTCAGAAAAATTGAGGGGAGATAAAAAAAGCCCGCTTTTGAAGGCGGGCTAATGAGTGACTATTAGTAAGAAGGTAGGTAGTCGTGAGTTTTGCTAACTGACCAGAGTGAGACAGTATCGGGCTGATTCACAACAGTTCAGGAGAACCATCAGGCAGTTACCTTCAACACACATTTCAAGCGTAGTAGCAGTTTGCAAATTCATAAAAAAAGGCCTGCTTTTTACGGCAGGCTCTCAAGGAATTTGAAACTGTATTGTTGTTGTCATGGTGCCGGGTGCCTCCCGGTGACTCTACTCCAGCCAGTAAAGTCGCGCGCATACCTGCAGATAGCAGTTGACTAGAACGCCCTTTCGCTTAGAAAGGATTCACCATGCAAATAAAATACGTCCCATTCATTCCCACAGTCAATGATTACCTTTCGCGATACCTCTCAGAAGGATGGGAAACAAAAAAGGCCGCCCGGAGGCAGCCCTTAAAATAAAAAACCCGCAGCAGTGGCGGGTTTATGTTTTGATTTGTTGCTCAGTACGCTTTACTGTCCCGAGCCTAGCACAATTTAAGCACTTTCTTGCTCACTCTGCAACTTAAATCTGTCGCTATTTGTGCCAAACGCGTCACAAAGTGGAGCGTACAGGATCGATTCTGCAAGACTAACCCATGTGTCAATGCGACGACGGCATGTAATAAGGGTCCAGTCGGGGTGTTTTGAATTAAGCTCTTTAGCCATCTGGAGTTTGCTTTTACGCAGCCGATGACGATCAACAATCACGCCATACAGCCCACGGTATTCTTCGTTCATCAATACGGCAGCAATAACGCCGTCAATCTTTAGCCCCTCCTCGTCTGAGCAGAACGCCAGGCCAGTTTTGTTTTTACTGTCGAGGATTTCACGCAGGTATGCTTCCAGCTCGGGTTTGGTGATGCCGGATTTTTTCATGCGGCGCAGTGCATCATTGATTGCGGTCTTGGTTATTTCCCTGGATGCAAGCAGTTGGTTGAACATATTCCCGCCTGAACCACCACCGATGTATGACCAGCGGCCCCACATGCGGAGCTTTCCCTGTACCCAGATGCTTTCGAGAGTGCGAAGGCGAACCATCTCGCCGGATTTGCCAACTTCTGAAGGATTGATCATGTTGCGTCTCCACTTACGCCAGTGCGCCGATTGCCAGCGCACGATCTAAAAACCGAAACAGCAGCGTTAACTGGTCGCCGTATTTCGCTTCAAATGCCACAGGATCAGCGTGCAACTCGTCGTGATGCGCTCTGCACAGCGGTATCACAAACAGGTCGTGCGCTTTGGTACCCATTCCACCCTGCCCGTGGCCTATCAGGTGATGGGGGTCGTCTGCCGGGTTATTGCAGCAACTGCACTGCTGCGACTTAACCCAACGGGTGTACTTATCGTTCTCCCAGCGGCGGCGCTTTGGCCTCAGCATGAAAGATTCCGGTGACTCAGGGTCTACCTTAACGGAGACAACCTTCTTCACCTTCTCCTGGAGGATTTCAGTCGCCGGTAACGACGGAACAATGTCGCTTTCCCGCATTACGGAACTATGCGATTCAGGCTTGATCCTGAGTGCTTTGCTAGCCACTGATTCAGGAATAAGGTCAGCCAGATCGTTACGTACCATCCACCAGCAGAACTCCGGAAGTGTCAGGGTGTGGTCTTCGCTGAATCCCAGCATAATATTCACCCTTTCGAGTAACCATTTTACCAGGTTCCGCATGGCAATTCCTGCCAGTCTTTCAGTGGTTTGTTCACGTAATTGGTTATCACACCCCCAGCAAAGACGAATGCTACCGGGTGCATGTCGCATCACGGTAAAGTCTCTGGCATGCCAGTCTGTATGAGGCCACTGACATTCAAATTTTCTTTCCAGCCAGGCATCAAGTCCACTCAGGCCACCAGCACGCTGGATAACCCGTTCGTTCTCAAAAATAGCCTGCATACTGTCATCATCTGTCAGCGGCTGGTGCGCTTCCGGAATCAGACCAGATGGAAGATGCTGGATTGCTTCTGATGGCCTTTCAATCACTACCCTGCCCTGGCGGAATAACCAAAGCAGTTCGTTGCCGGGACGGAACAGAACCACCCCGGACACAGGAGCAACTTCAGGTGTAAGTATGGCTCTCACGCAATTTGCCCCTTAGCGATATGTTCAGCCCACAGGCCACCAATCCATCGCACGCCCTTGGCGGTGAAGCGAGACTGATTGAATGCATAGTTGGTCTGGTTTGTGGTCCCGGTCTTAACTTCAAAACGCCCTGCTTCGATGTGTTTGCTCTTCGGCGTAAGCACGCGGTTAAGGCGGTACATGATGCCGTTCTCAATGAGGAACATCGCGAATTCTGGTTCTTTGGCGTTAAGGAGTTTGGCAACCTGCCGGAAGGTCATTGAGCCAGTTGCTTTAACGTAGCGATCAACAAATTCAGCCTTAGGCGCGGCAATTGCCAGTTCTTCACTCAGGCGTTGCCTCTGCTCTGCAAGGTCGGCAGCGAGGCGGAGTGCTTCAGGGAGTGTTTGCGGTACCACCACACCGCCGCCGCTCTCCAGCTCCTGCCAACGGTCAACAAGTCGGGCGGTAAACTCCGGGCACAACTGCGCGACGACCACGTAACTGTCTCGTTTGTTAACTTCGTAGTAATGGTAAACTTGCTGGTTCTGTGGATGGGTGTACTGCATTGCAGCATACCCCCCAATCACCCCAGAATTCATCAGGCGTTCGATAGTCACACAGACGTTGCTGTGGCGAGAGTCGACCAGTTTTGCAATCTCTCTACTGGACATCGTTATCTGCTGACCCATCGCGGCGGCGTGATGCGTAGGGCACATTACGGTGATATTCATCTGATTCATGCTCTTCTCCACTTATCAGGCGACTGCACTCGCCCTGGGTTTGAATTCAATGATCGTTATTTCAACTTTCCCACCCTTTACCTTTGGCCCCCATTCATTGGTCATGCGCTTAACTTGCTTATCGTCAACCCAAATGGATGCGTATGTCAGGGCATCTAGTAGTGCCTTATTGAAGTTATCAATATCCCTGTCTCGCGAGTCCGGGGGAAACATGTATATGTCAATGTCTGCAAGAGCTGTAGATGCTTTTGGAAGCGCACGTAATTGCTCAATTACAGCCTTTCTGACTCTGGCCTTATATTCCCTGCCCTTTGCACTTATAAGTACTCTCCCTTTTAATGGTCCTTTGGTTGGTGAGCGCCAGTAGGTGTTTACGCTCGGCGGGAACGGGAGTACCAGTTTCATGAATCGACTCCATAACGCCCGTTCAGCCGTCCTATTACGCTGTTGAACATCACCAGGCTTACACCCATCGGTTTCACCTTCTCGTGGTAGTGCTTCAGGAACGGCGGCACAACGACGTTCCAGCTTGGCTTTGGCTTCTGCTTCAGAGCTTTTTTGATGGCATCGTTGCACTGACGGGCAACATCACGCACTGCGTTCTCATGCTCGGTTGATAGCCTCTTCATGCTGTTCTCCATCCGTCCTTAAAGATGGGCTGGACGTTGCCAGGGAAAAACTCCACGTCCGGTGAATCTGCCTGATTGCCCCAATGGTGCCAGCCTGGTGCACCGCAGCGGCTAAATAGTTCGATGCGCGGAACGTCACCGTAGAGTTTTTCGAGACGGTGACGCGCTTCCCATGGCTTTTGGCTATGCTCGCCGAGTGGGCTGAAGATAACCTGCTTGATGCTGGCACACTGGCGCTCAAGTCCATTCCCCCTAGTGGCTATCAGCAGATCTTCCGTATTGGCTCGGGTGTAGTTCCCGCCGTTCATCCGGGTCTGATCATTAAGCAGGTCGAGGAAGTCGTAAAAGTCTTCTACACCACCAGCCTGAAGCGCTTTGTTGATGTGCTGCTCTGCCAGCTGGTTGAACTTCACCCAGGTGAAGCCCTTCATAGTGCGGACCTTAAAGCCCCAGGCTTCAGCCAGTTCGATAGCCTCTCGGGTGTGCGTACCGGTGAACCACATGGCCAGAACTGCATCATCTGCAGCAAGGTCCCAAACGGGAAGACGCTTCATGTCAATCAGCTTCATCGTGCCGTAGTGATTCGTGGCAGCTCCGTTGCTTACGGTGTTACCGTATTCCCAGGCTGGGTCAGCGTAAATCAGTGAGTATTTCATCAGACGTTCCTCGCTCTGCCAGCCAGACACCATCCATCACCAGAAGGCTTAGCTCGCTGAACCATGCTCAGACAGCGCTGTCGCTCAGCCATAATTTTTTCGCGCATTTCTTCGTTTTTAGAACGATTGAAGGCATCCATCAGAACGGTGGCAGCCCTGAGGAACAGACCCTTTTCAAATAATTCCTTCGCCTTGTCCATCATCGCTACGACAGCAGGGTTTGGTACGGTTTCCAGTTTTGTATCAGGCATCACTTCGGCTTTTTCGACCGGGTAGCGCGGGACAATCGGCCCAATCGGACCTTCCGGAGCTTTTGCGTAGTAACGGAACGTTGGGCGTTCGCCACGGCGTTCTGCTCGACCCATCATGGCCAGACGGCATACCGCACGCTGCACACTGTGCAATTCGTATTCCGGTAGTGCTGCGGCGATCTCTTTGTTCGTCAGTCCAGGGTTATTGGCCACGAACAACTGAATTGTTTTCAGAAAACTCATGAGTTCGCTCCTCTGAAACCTGCAGGGACTTTGCTGTAGTCAGTGTTCTGGAAGCTGGAACGGAAAACGCCATCTTCTCGGGCCCACTCTCCATTGACGCGAGCAGGACGCCCAGCTTTGGCCCAGCTGTTTGCAGACTTGAGGTAGCCAGGGAATTTGGTAGGCTGGAAAAGCGTCTGCGGGCGGAGGTAGGCGGACATCGTGAGATCTTCGCTCCACTTGGCATTGCAGTAATCAACCACCAGCGATAATTCTTCAACGGTGTAACCTTCCCCGATTCGGGCACGAATGTTTTGCAGCGAGGTTGTTGAAACCTGATAGCGGGAGTTAGTCACCTGGTTCAGGTGAACCAAAACCTGTTTAGCCTGATCGGTGATCAACACATCACGGTCTGGTTGCGGCGCAACCGGACAAATAGGGTTTTTAATATCTGTAGTATTCTCTGTTGTATTCTCTGTAAGAACATCAGGCCATTTTGACCTGATGACAGCGGTTCGTTTTGACCCGATGGAACGTTCCACTTTGACCTCTTCCATCGGTTCATTTTGACCTGATGGAAGAGTGCATTTTGAACTCTTCGATTTGGTCACTTTGACCTCATCTAAAAGCTCACTTTCGTAGTTGATCGTGTAATAGTTCGTCATGTCGCGCTGAGACTTATTCAACTGCTCAACTTTGAGTACGCCAAGGTTTTTCAGGCGGGTGAATGTGCGCTTCAGGGTGGATTCAGACCAGAACGGGAACTGCTCCAGCCACTGCTCGTTGGTGTTGTAAATCCAGCGCACGCCGTCACGCTCCAGTCCGGAGGTGGTTTCTTTAAGCCAGTAGTTAACCTGCTGCAACGCAATGGCCT